>FLOH01000482.1_pt1 | contig 85347 bp, 71 predicted proteins | sample 756751 | NCBI WGS metagenome assembly FLOH01 (sample SAMEA4026879, study PRJEB14308) | marine metagenome | biome: coastal water; material: water | depth 74 m
GGCTACAGCTGCGATCTGTTCACTTTTGAGCAGGTTAGGTACGGTCAACCTCTCCTGCTGCAACGCCTTTTCCAGGATGCTCCTGCCCAGGCTGATACTTTCGTCTTTTCCCTGGGTATTAATCCATTGTCTGATCTTGGTTTTTGCCTTGGAGGTTTTGACGAAATTCAACCAGTCTTTACTGGGATGCTGCTTTGGGGAGGTAACCACCTCAATGATATTGCCGTTTTTCAGCGGCGTTCGAAGCGGAACCATTCGGCCGTCGACCTTGGCCCCCGTGCACTTTTCACCCACCTCCGAATGGATGCTGTAGGCAAAATCGATCATGGTGGCCCCTTTTGGAAAGGATTTCACCTCGCCGGTGGGCGTGAACACATAGACCTCATCGGGGAAGAGATCCATTTTAACGGTGTCTAAAAACTCCTGGGGGTCTTCTAGATTTTTCTGCCAGTCGAGCAGCTCCTTGAGCCATGCGAACTGCTTTTCGTCGGTTTTCCGAGCAGCATCCCCTTCTTTATACTTCCAGTGGGCCGCGATGCCGCTCTCAGCCACCCGGTTCATGTCCCAGGTCCTGATCTGGACCTCCATCCGCTCCCTCACCGGACCGAAAACCGTTGTATGCAGGGACTGGTACATGTTGGCTTTGGGAACGGAAATGTAGTCCTTGAAGCGTTTGGATACGGGCTTCCACATGGAATGGATATGCCCAAGGGCCTCGTAACACTCCTTGATGGTATTGACGATCACCCGGAAAGCCAGGATGTCATAAACCTGACCCACTTCAAGGTCCTGAGCGACCATCTTTTTATAGATACTGTAGAAGTGCTTCTGTCGACCCTTGATGGTGGCGGAAATATTGACCTTTGCCAGTTCTTCGGTCAGGATCTTCTGGACGCTCTTTAAAGATCCCCCCATCTCGCCCTGGCGCCGAGCCGTCAGGTCTTTGATGCTGGCATAAATTTCCGGCTCCAGGTAATAAAGGCACAGGTCCTCGAGGCTGCTTTTAATCCAGTTGATGCCCATCCTCCCCGCCAGGGGAGCATAGATATCCAGTGTTTCAGTGGCTATGCGCCGTTGCTTTTCCTCAGCCTGAAACCCTAAAGTTCGCATGTTATGGAGCCGGTCCGCCAGTTTGACGAGTATGACGCGAATATCGGTGGACATGGCGAGAATCATTTTGCGAACATTTTCGGCCTGGCGCTGCTTGGAACTCTTGAAATGGATTTTGCTGATTTTGGTGACGCCATCCACAATATTGGCGGTTTCTTCACCAAAAAGCGCCTTTATTTCATCCAGCTCCGCATGGGTATCTTCCACAACATCATGCAGCAGTCCGGCGGCAATGCAGATGACATCCATTTTCAACTGGGTCAGGATATAGGCGGCTTCCAGGGGATGGGAAAGATACGGTTCACCCGAGAGGCGAATCTGCCCCTGGTGCACCTTGGCGGAGTAAACATAGGCCTTTTCGATCAACTCAATGTCCGCTTTCGGGTGGTAGCTGAGGACCTGAGAGGTAATGTCATTTAAGCGAATCATAAAGGCCCTTCACCGTATCCGAAATGGCGTCTGCGGCGCTGTCCAGCGGTACCGTAAAACTATCCGGTTCCGGTCGAAGCTTGACCTCCACCTCCCCGTTTTTAAGCCCCCGGGAACCCACGGTGATGCGCACCGGAATCCCCAGCAGGTCGGCATCCTTGAATTTGACGCCCGCCCGTTCGTCTCGATCATCCAGGAGTACATCTATACCCTTGGCCAAAAGATCCTCGTAGATTTTTGCCGCCGCTTCCACCACATCCTCATTATGCATCTGTAGTGGCAGGATGGTCACCTCAAAGGGGGCCACCGGCGCCGGAAAAACAATACCGTCCTTGTCGTGGTTCTGCTCGATGGCGGCGGCCACGGTCCGGCCGATGCCGATGCCGTAACACCCCATGATCGAGGGCATTTCTTTTCCCTGTTCATTTAAGAAGACGGCTTTCATGGCCTCACTGTATTTGACGCCCAATTTGAACACATGCCCCACTTCAATGCCCCGGCCAAAGGCGATTTCGCCACCACAGCGGGGACACGCGTCTCCCGGCGCAATGGTGCGCAAATCGCCGAAAAGGCTCGGCTCGAAATCCCTTTCCAGATTCACATTCTTGAAGTGAAGGTCTTTTGCGTTACCCCCCACCACAAAGTTTTTCATGGCTTTGAGGGCATTATCGGCCACCACTTTGATTTTGAGGCCCACAGGGCCCGCAAAACCCAATGGGGCCCCGGTCGCTTCTTCAACCATTCGCTCGGACGCCATTTCAACAGCCTGAGCGTCCAGCGCATTTTTAAGCTTGGCATCATTCAATTCATGATCACCGCGAATCAGCACCGCCACCGCTTCTTCATCAACCACATAAACGAGGGTTTTCACCAATTGCTCGGAAGTAATGTTCAGGAATTCGGCCACCTCTTCGATGGTCCGCTGATTCGGCGTGTCCACCCGGCCCAGGGCCTCAAAGCCATTCTTATCCGGCGAAGACACCTCTTCTTTTTTCACCTCGGCCCGTTCCAGATTGGCCGCATAATCGCATGCGGTACAATTGACGATCTGGTCCTCACCGGACTCGGCCAATACCATGAATTCGTGGGAATAGCTTCCCCCAATAGTACCGGAGTCGGCTTCAACAGGCCTGAATTTCAATCCGCATCTTTTAAAAATCCTTTCATACGCCTCGTACATGGCCTCGTAGCTGCGGTTGGCCCCCGCCTCATCCACATCAAAACTGTAGGCGTCCTTCATGATGAATTCGCGGCCGCGCATAATCCCGAAACGGGGGCGGATCTCATCCCTGAACTTGGTCTGGATCTGGTAGAGATTAAGGGGCATCTGTTTGTAGGAGTGAATCTCCTTTCGTACCAGGTCCGTTATCACCTCTTCGTGGGTGGGCCCCATGCAGGCCTCCCGGTCGTGTCGGTCCTTGAACCGCAGCAATTCACGGCCATAGTAATCCCACCGACCGCTCTCCTGCCACAATTCAGCCGGCTGAACAGCGGGCATGAGGACCTCAATGGCGCCTGCCCGGTTCATCTCCTCCCGGACAATATTTTCCACCTTCCGTATGGACTTAAGACCGACGGGAAGGTACGTATATATGCCCGAGGTCAGCTTTCGAATCATGCCGGCCCGGACCATCAACTGGTGGCTGATAATCTCGGCATCGGCCGGTACTTCTTTCTGCGTGGGGATAAAATAGCTGGAATATCGCATGATGTTTTTGGTGTTCTCCTTTTTTTTAAAGTTGTCAGGGGGCAGTTTTCAGAGGGCAGAAAACAATTATCAACTTTGATCCTGCACCCTGACAACTGCACCCTGCACCCTAATTCAACCTACAATCCGCCTGATTTCTTCAATCAACACTTCCGCCAGCTGATCCTCCGGTATCTTCCGAACCACCTCTCCCTTCTTAAACAAAATCCCCTGCCCTCGCCCGCCGGCAACCCCCACATCCGCCTCCCGGGCTTCACCCGGCCCATTGACCACACATCCCATGATGGCCACCTTTGGGGATTCCACAATGCCGGAGACTCCCTTTTCCACTTGGTCCACAATGGAGAAAAGATCAATTTCGCATCGGCCGCAGGTGGGGCATGAAATAATTTCTGGTCCCCGGGATCTCAAACCGAGACATCTTAAAATCTCATAGGCCACCCGGACCTCTTCCACCGGATCACGGGTAAGCGACACCCGGAACGTGTCCCCGATGCCTTCCGCCAGCAGAAACCCGATACCCATGGTGCTTTTGACCGTGCCGGAAATCAATGTACCAGCTTCGGTGACCCCCAGGTGAAGAGGGTAATCCACCCGTTCGCTCAGAAGTTCATAAGCGGAAATGGTATTTCGGACATCCGACGATTTCAGAGAAATTTTAATATCAGCAAAATCAAGATCCTCCAGAATCATTACATGTTCCATTGCGCTATGCACCATGGCTTCCGGCGTAGGTCCCCCGTATTTTTTCAACACATCCCGATGGAGCGAACCCGCGTTAACCCCGATCCGGATGGGCGCTCTCACTTCCCGGGCTGCAGAAACCACCTTTTTTACCGCTTCCGGACCACCGATATTACCGGGGTTAATGCGAAGGCCATCAGCGCCGGCTTTCAAAACCCCCAGGGCCAGTCGATGATCGAAGTGAATATCGGCAATAAGCGGGGGAGAGACTTTTTTCCTGATCTCGGTAAAGGCTTTCACCGCCGTTTCATCGGGTATGGCCAGCCGAACGATATCGCACCCCGCATCCGCCAGACGTTCGATCTGGGCCACTGTTTTAGATACATCCCTTGTATCGGTGTTGGTCATGGATTGAACGGCGATGGGGGCATCGCCGCCGATGGGCACATCTCCCACATGAATCATTTTGGTAAGCTTACGAACGCCTTCTATTGGCATGAATTCAGTTAATCTCCTTGTTGTTATACATGGCGGATGATTCTAACCGACATCCGCCCACCATTCAAGTTTTTTGAAGTTTCCAAGACTTTCTTCTTCGTCTCTGGCACAACGAAATGCGTTAATCCGAAAACCATTCTTTCTTCATCAAAACGGTCATACCATCTGTGTGCATCAAGCGATTGATAAAGCCTTCGGCTTTTGGGAGTTCATAGCCGAAGAAATATCGAAAGGTATGGAATTTCCCCTGATAGAAATCCTTTTGTGCTTCGAGCGGTTCCCCATTTAACGCTGTTGCGAGGGCAATGGCCTGAATGAGCCACTGCCAGGCAATGGCAATGATCCCGAACAATTCCAGGTATAGGGTTGCATCAGCCAGTGCATGCTCTATCCCTTGTTCCTTTTGGATGCCGGCCAGATGAAACGTAACCCGTTTCAGCTTTTCCAGGAATCCCAACAGTTGCAATGCATAGGGTTCCAGCACAGGCATCCCTTTTGCTGCGCTGATGGTGGCTTCCACTTCTTCGAGATATAGCCCAAAGGCCTTGCCGTTTTTCAAGGGGATCTTCCGACCCAGAAGGTCGAGCCCGTGAATTGCGGTGGTCCCTTCATGAATGGGATGGATGCGGGCATCCCGATAGTATTGTTCCAGGGAGTAGTCATCGCAGTAGCCGGAACCACCGAAACATTGAAGCCCCTGGCTGATGGAAAGGAGGCCGGCCTCCGATGGATAGCTTTTGGCCACCGGCGTCAGGAGATCCAGCAACAGGGAGTATTTCTCCTTTTCTTCATGGCCCCCCACTTTTTCAAGATCCACATACAGGCTGCATTGCAGCAACAGGCTCAAGGCCCCTTCGACCACCGATCGCTGAAACAGCAGCATCCGTTTCACATCGGCGTGTTCAATGATGGGGACGGGCGGATTTGCGGGGTTTTTCTCCTCGATCTTCCGGCCCTGTTTTCGGAGGATCGCATATTCCAGGGAAGCATAGTAGGCGGCCGAAGCCATGGCGGCAGCCCCGATGCCCACCCCGATCCGCGCTTCGTTCATCATCTGAAACATGTATCGAAGCCCGTTGTGGGGATCACCCACCAGATAGCCCCGGCAATCGTTTCCGTCACCCATGCTGAGCTGCGCGGTGGGGCACCCCCGGTAACCCAGTTTGTGAAAAACTCCCGAAGTAACCACATCGTTTGAAACCAGCTCCCCCTTTTCATCGATCCTTTTTTTCGGAACCACGAACAGGGAAATCCCTTTGACCCCGAAAGGCGCCCCGGTAATTTTTGCCAGCATCAGGTGCACCACATTTTCCACACCGTCATGATCCCCTCCGGAAATAAAGATCTTCTGCCCCTGGATCTGATAGTAGTCATCTTCGGTCGGTTCCGCCGTGGTGGTGATATCGGACAGGGAACTCCCCGCCTCCGGCTCCGTCAGGGCCATGGTTCCCTGCCACCGCCCACTTCGCATGTGAAGCACAAAGACGTCGTAAAGCGCCTTGCTTCCGAAATTTTCAATGAGGCGAGCCGCCCCATCACAGAGTCCGGAATAAGCAGCCCCTGAATAATTGGCGGCACAGAAGATAAACCGGCAACTGTCCGAAATAATCTGGGGAAGCTGCTGCCCATCCAGTTCTTCAGGAACAGTCATGGAAATCCAGCCGCCCTCACCCATCTCCTTCAGAACCTTCCTGACCGAAGGGTGCACCTTCACCACACCGTCCACCAGTTCCGGTGGATTTCGATCCATATCCTGGAAATGGGGCCACAGGAGTCCCTGGGCCAGTGCCTCAGCGGCCTGAAGCACCATATCCATCATCTTGCGATCATACTCCTCATAGTAAGGATGCCGGGTCAGCGAGGCCACATCAAAGACTTCGTAAAGGAGGAATTTCAGGTTCCTCATGCTCATGAATTTTTCCGTCAAAATATCTTCCTCCTGATTTCCACATTCATAGAAAAAATCTGATTTTGAAGTCAACTTCTACAGGAACCCGCACCGATGCAGGACCGCTGAACCAGCCACCACCGATTTCACCTCTCTTCGAAAGGCGCTGAACCGATTGTATTTTTCGTGGTAGTAGTGGCTTAATACCTGCAATGCTTTTTTCTCATTTCCCATAGCGATGTAGGTTTCGGCAAGAGCACCCAGTATCTGGGCCGCACGATTGTACGCCCCTCTGTGCTTGTTGGAGACAATGCCGTCGATTCTGCTGTTGCCGATCTTTTCAGCCCACGACAGGCATTCAGCCGCCTGGCTGTAGATGTCTTTGCGCTGCTGCAGTCCTTTTGTGATTTCTTCAAAAAACGTGGGGGTTTTTCCATTTTCGATGGAGATTCTTCCTGAATAGGCGTCAATCTTATTGGCATAGTCCCGAAGGAGCTTGTCGATGGTGGGCGTCTTCCCGGAGCTTCCACACAGGGACCGGAGAACAGCCCCAAAGACAACACCTCCCTTGCCGTATGACCAGCCCAGACCCCTTTCATTCTTTGCTTCGGAAACGGCATCTTCCAGTTTCCCTGCCATCAGCAGTACTTTTGTATACAGTATCCTTTTTTCATCGGCCGTGCCGCCCTTTTCAAAAAACTTTAGGATCTCTGCAATTTCCTCGTCTCGCAGGTTCTGTCGGGCGGCTTCAGCCACTAGCTCAAGCAGATTCCGGTCGCTTCCGATGGAACAAAAGCGCTCCCGTTTTCCGAAGAGGAGAAGGCCCCTGTCTTTCTGTTCATTCGCGGCATCGATCAGGAACTCCGCCACACGCTCTCTGAAGGTTCCGTTTTCCAGGGCATCCAGACCTTCTCTGCAAATCCGGATGATTTCCGGCTGTTTGTTTTCCTTTGTCAGCAGTTCAAGCCAGAAGAGATACCCTCTCGGCTGCCTGTTCCGCCATTGCCTTGCCAGTTTGGATACGCCGTCGATACCGTCCGTCAGGTGAACCGCCTCAAGGAGCAGGAAAGCAGGCCTTGCAGCCGTTTCATTTCGGCTCAAAAGCGCCTTCCACTCGGGAAGAAAGGCTTCGATACCTTCCATCCTGCCTTCCCTGGCATCCATGACCTCCTGCAGGAGGGGGTATTTCTCATCATAGAGAGTTTTCTCCGCATACGGACTTGAAGCATTAACAGCCATTGACTCAACGAATGCCGCCAATCGCCCGCTCGATTCGACGGTTTCAAAAACGCACCGGGAATGAATTGCCCGCGCCTCTCTGATATCCAACCCCTCCGGCGATGAAAAATAGGTTACACGCTCGATATAATCCACCAGATCAAAGAGCGAGGCATATACCTGACGGGCATCTTCGAGCCATCCATCCATGAAGAAGCTTTCAGCCTCGGCAAAAAATGCGGCAATATCCTCCATCTGCTCATCGCTGACATAGTCGGGGTCTTCATCGTCGTACCCACTTTCTTCCCAGACATCCGGATCATCCCAATAACTTCCATCCTCAATGGATTCAGCCCGTTCTTCCATGCTTTCCCGCAGGGCCTGAATCTCGTTTAAGACCTCATCGATCCGGGGCGTTTCGGGGATTTCCGACGGACCGCGACCGGGAAGAACGGATTTGATCTTTTCGAGAAAACCCACTCTTTCAGACGTGGACACATCTTTTGCGAGACCGACCACAACGCCTGTCAGTTCTTCTTTTGAAAGCGGCAGGCAAAATTCCTTGATCTGCTCAAGGTAGGGTTTCAAGGCTATTCTGTTCTGGGACATGATTTTCCTTTCTTGGCTCATCGCGGATTAGCGTGAAAATTACCCCGGAGGGGTAAAGTCGTATCGCCGGTGGTTTTAACCACCGGCTATATGCCCACATCCCTTCGGGATATAAACCCAACATGACAAATTCACGCTAATCCGCGATGAGCCCCTTTCTTTTCAGTACGCCGCTGTCACGATAGTGGTAGATCAAGCAAAATGGGTTCGATAGTGAATTTCAATTCCGGTTATGCGGCCACTTCTCCAGTCGCCCCAGCCATGCACGAAAATGTGGGCATTCGCGACGAATGGCATCAAGGCCGATTTCAAGGACAGCCAAGGTTCCCAACAGCGGTTTTTCGTAGTCTGGAACCAACTGCTCCACACGTTTGGAAGGAGCCGTGATCGGGGAGTCATTGATCTCCTCCGGTGAAGAAAACTGTTCTCGAACCGTTTGGAATGCAACCGCCAGCTCCGGATGTCCGATACCTTGGCTGAATCTTTTACAGTCGCTGAAAAGGAGACCTTCAAATTCATGCATCATCACATAGGGCACAAATCGGGCTGGATCGAATCCTTGCCTTTGTTCTCGATTGATATCTTCGGAAAGGGCATCTTCCACTGTAGACGCTTTCCGGTCAAACGGCAAAAGGGCGGCCGCATTCCGCCCGGGCCACGCTCCGGCCCCACTCTGCGGCAATCCGTAATAGTCAACCATGGTAGTGGTCAAACAGCCGGGGTCTTCCCTGAGGTGCCGGATAATGTCGTTACGAACAGCAGGCCAAGCCCGAATGCCGCCACGTCGATTCCGCTGACGCGCATTGCCCATAAGGCGAGCCCCCACCCGCCCATAACCTTGTTTGTAAAGATGAGGAGCAAGGATCTCATTTACAAAGCTTTCTTCGGTTTGTCCTTCCACATGAATCAGAAGTCTGACCATGGAATCATTCCCTCCCCGGACGGCCACCCAATTCGTTCTTCTCCCATAGCTGGCCCAGGCTGTAGTCTTCAAGCCAGGAGTCCAGTTTTTTGGAGTCTAGCCGTGTAAGCTGCGTACCACCATCAACACGATCGGCCACCAGAACGTCTTCCGGATTGAAATGATCCAGCAAAAGCGATGATTGCGTCGAAAGAATCACTTGGACCTGCCGTGATGCCTGCTTGACCAGTGATGCCAAAAGCGTGATGGCGTGGGGATGCAACCCCAGTTCCGGTTCGTCCACCAGTATCACCGAAGGTTGGAATTCCAGCGGTTGTAAAAACAGGGTAGTCAGGACAATGAATCGAAGGGTTCCATCCGACAGGCTGGATACGCTGAAATACTGATCGGAATTTTTATGCTTCCATGCCAGGCGGATCGCCTCTTCGTTCAAAGGATCGGGATTAAGCTGGAAATCGTCAAAAAACGGCGCCACCTGTTGTATGGTGCGTCGAATCATGCGGTAAGCATTGGGGTGTTTTTTCAGCAACAGGTACAGAAAAGCCGGCAAATTGGCTCCATCAGACCGCAAATACGCGTTATCATTCAACTTCGCGGTTTTTCTCATGGGCGAAGCAGAACTGGTGTCATGAACATGGTAAAGTCGCCAGCGACCCAGTCGGTTTCGCACCCAATCCGTGATTCTCTTGGCATGTGTATCGCTGATGCCCGCCTCCTGTCCATTTTCACGTGAATTTAGCTGCTGTGGAAGTGGGTGAGGAAAACCTTGCGCTTTGTCCCAATAGTAAACCCACTCATCGGCGGGATAAAGGCTGTCATCAGTCGTAGGCTTCAATGTCAGTTTGTATTGGTTCATCTCTTGACGGAAGGAAATGAAGAAACCAATCTCCTTTGTCATTTTGGAACCAAAATGGAGCAACTGCTCAGCACCCCCGGATTTGCGTATATAATCGTTCAGACGACCTTCCCGGATCGCGTTTAAAAAGGAAAACACACCGATAAAGTTGGATTTGCCAGAGCCGTTTGGGCCGATGATCAGGTTAATGGGTCCTAATACCGTTTTATCAAGAGACGCAATGCTCTTGAAACCCTTGATTGTGATGTAGTCAAGTTCGGTGGCCTTTGGCATGTTCATGTCTGTTTCGTTCTTCATTCGTCACTCACTTTCTTTTCAGACCTCGCTACATCCATTTCGGTTATTCGCAGTTTGCCGCTTTCACATTCGTATATCAGATATTTTCGGCGGGCAAAGGGAGTATTGATCTGCCTCTCCGATATCGCTTTGGCAATGGTTGAAAAGAGATTTCCCAGCTGAAATGAGAAAAGGCGGCATTACAACATCTCCTGCATCAAAGTCGATTTCCAGTCAGCATATCGCTCATCTCGAATTGCCTGAAAAAATTCAGTAATATCCTGCGGCGACAGAAAGTAGAAAAAATATTTCCAGTCGATTCCGACTGCTTTCAATTTCCGGTTCAAAACCTCATAATGGTTTTTCCCGTCTCTGCATTTGGCTCTGTTTTTCTGCTTTGTATCGCCATCAGCTTTAATTTCAACAACGATTATTTCATTTTTGGATTGTATTTTCAGGAAGAAATCAGGATTGAAGTTCTCACGCTTAACATGAGTGCTGGCTTTCTCATTCGGTTTGTATGAATAAGGGAACCAGTAAAACCCCTTGTCCGGCGATTTTATAACCGAGTCAAACAGCTCAATATTATTAAAAAGGGACCGTGTGAATTTGTATTCAGGCTCATACGATACATAGAGCAGATTCAAGGGTGTTCTAAATTTGTCCTGATCTATTTCGATCAGATTGTCCTTTAGAAAACGGATCTCGCTCTCACTGCCCCCGTATTTTTCGATCTTTTCTTTTATTTTTGAGTAATTGTTTTTGTCGTCAATAAATTCATACAGCATCTTCCGCTGCTCTTTCTGCAGGGATTCGGGGGAGGCTTTGCTATAAAACAAATACCCGTTGTTTTTGAGTGCGCCTTCATTGAAAAACTGTGGAACCAATTCCTCAGTTGCCACTGTGAACAGCGCATCCGCCTTCATCTTCATCCGGGGCGTCTGCCTGCCGAGTTCTCTCAACATCGGTCCAAACGCCTGTTTTGCTTTAGATAGGTTTTCCCTGGTTAAAAAAGTTGGATCATATCCATCTTTCTCAAGATTTCCGACAATAAATTTCGTGATTTTGTAAATTGGCCAATTTCTGGATACACTCGCATCCTTATCCTTTAAGAACAGTTTGATCTCCCGGGCTGCCTGGTCTATCGGAATACTGTCCTTGATCTCAACCGTAAATCGGAAAGAACCACTTTCAGAATACAGGCTCGTTTCCTCCCATTCCCTGCTTTGTGGATCAAATCTTACTTTCTCCGGTTCTTTCGCGGGTTTCTCTTTTGTTTCAGTGGTATCCTGAACTGAATCATATTCCAGGTTGTACAAAGGGAACCCGAAACGTCTTTTTCTTTCATCGTAGCCCCAGCTCAGGCGGTTTTCAATCTCAAGAATTTCGTTGTACAAGTTGATGATATTGGATGTCCAACTTTCGTGATTATTGATCTTTACAAAAATCGGATGCGATAATCCGTCGGGAATGCGAAGCCCACGACCCAGGACCTGGGATATTAACAATTTTGAATCAAACGCCCGACGTTCATGGGGCACAATCTGAAAAACGTTTTTAACATCCCACCCTTCAGTCAGCATACTCACAGACACAATCCATTCCACTGGATTCTCAGGGTCATCCACCATTTTCAGAAGGGATAGATTTTCTTTTCGCAGCTTTTCCGGATGCGCAATCAAGGATTCCACAACCGCCTTTTCATTCTTATTTGAAGGAATGCCGGAAGTCACCCAGATGGCTTTTCTGGCCGCTTCTTCATAGCTAATGGATTCTTTATTCGATACATATTTGACCAGGTCATTCCAGACTTCAACACAGGTAACGATCTTATTGGTGACGATAATCGTGATCGGCTTCAGGTTCTCAGCGTATTTCTGCTGAAGTTCAATATGATTATGATAAGTCTCATCAAAACCTTTTTCTTTTGTGGACTCTTGCTCGACTTTATAATCGATCTTTTTTACAATACCGTCTTCCATGGCTGTTCTAATGCCGTATCTGTAGATGACATCGTGAAAATATTCATCGCCGATATACGGCGTGCCGGACAATCCAAGCAAATATTGAAACCCGTACGCCTCATCTGTGATGAAATCGAACCATTTTTTGACAGAAGCGTCGGCCTTGCTGTAAATGTGGTGGGCTTCGTCGCTGATAACCAGCGCACGATGCCCCTTTCCTTTGAAGCTATCTTCAATGGAGGAACCCGTTCTCTGATATGCCGCATGGATGTTCTCGACACAGATATCACCGTTTAAAATGGGGTCATTGGCGCTCTTGATGGCGGGGGAAAGATATTGTGCATCCAGTTCTTCAAGAATCTTTGTCAATATGGCATTGCCGCTGAACCGTTCGAATTTCTTCTTGAGTTCTTCTTCTATGGTCAGGGAAGGGCATAAAACAAGAACCTTGTCCACAAGCCCTTCAGCCAGCATAATCTGAGCAACTCCGTAAATGACCCAGCTTTTACCGGTTCCTGTGGCAAGATCAATGCTGTAGGATTTTTTGTCTTTTATTCTAACATGTTCAAGATATTCCCTTAGATCCCGGTATCGGTTTTTGAGTTTTTCACTGCCATTGAAAGTAGCGATAGCAACCTGTTCGGCATTGGCGTATTTCTCAGTCACAAAAAAGTGTATGGCCTTTCGAATGGCCTCGCGAACATGCTCAAAATCAGCTGTTGTCAGGGCTTCAAGGAATGCTTCATATTTATGAACAATTGAAAGCGTTTTTGATGAGTCATCTTCAATCTTAAAAATAAAGTCGCTGTTTTTATACTCAATGCTCATTTGAAGTCCCTTTTCGTTTTTACGACTTTCAATTCGTTTCCATACTTGTCAATGAATATCACCATCATCTTTCTGCCGGTAAAATCATCTTCGGGGATTCGAATCACGGCCAGGTCTCTCTCTTCATTCGCGATCTCGCTGCCCCAGAAAACCTTGCCCAGATTGAAATAGTCGTCATTGTAATCCGTATCCACGAGAATCATGGAAAGGGTTTCAAAGTTTTCAAAGTCTTCGGGATCGTAAACCAGAGTATTGGACCTGAAGCCTGATACTTCGATGGAAAAATCTATTTTGCCGGCATTGAACAGATTCGGATCACCGGGTTTCCGTCGATGATAGGATGCCTTGACCTCCGGTTGTGAAATAAAATCAAATCCCACCGCATCCATCACTTCATTGACATCCGTTTCGCTAACCGGTTGTTTAATGCTACCCGGCTCACCCTTTTCAATCAGTGCTTTGAGGACCGACAACGGAACTTTCAAAAGGATATAAGTGGTATTGTTCAGCTCGATTTCATCCTCCATAAAGCACATGGCCGTAATCGGTGCAATGACATAGAACTTGCCCCCGGCCCTGCCCCCGAGCACCGTATGCAGGGTTTTGATATATTCCCGGTCGAGCAGAAGCCTTTTCTGGTTCGGATAGTCCCAAATGAAAGCCGAATGCACGCCGATATACCCGTGCGCCTCAAAGCCGTGTATCTTATGTCTTTCAATTCGCAAACCAAAAAGCTGGGCTACAAAAGGCATATATTGCTCCCAGTCAAGATCAAGTATGGCCCTCGCATCATATACACCCGCGTTATACAGGGTAAATTCTCTGGCTTTCAGGGGTTTTTCTTTTTCGGTTTTTTCTTTCGGCTGAACAAAGGAAATGAGAAAACGCACCAGGCCCACATCAATTATTTTGTCACCGGCCTTGGTGCTCGCATCTGCTAAGGGTTTGAGCTTTCGAACCTTCAATTTGTTTTCGGGGCAGACCAGGGAAAATTCCTCTTTCCTGCTGCCTTGAATATTTCCGGACAAGAAGCCGCTCAGATTTTCAAGAAAGGAATCGGTAATGACGAGATCGCCTTTGCGGGCTTTTTCGTAAATGAAGAACATTCCCCGAGAGTTTGCTTTTGAATGTTCCTCAAAATCGATAACACGTTCATAATCTATCTGATTATCCTTCTTGGGAGAACCAATCTTGGTAGTAAGATTGAGCATTCTTTTCTGAGTGGTGTAAATAGCGAGCTTACCACAGTCCATTCCAATCCAGCATCGGTTAAGCTTTTCCGCTGTAGCAAGTGTTGTTCCAGACCCAGAAAAAGCATCAAGAATAATTTCGTTTTGATTTGAGGATGCTATTATTACTCGTTCCAGCAATTTTTCTGGTTTTTGAGTCTGGTATCCTGTGTGCTCTTTTGCAGAATTATTTATTTTGTCAATATTCCATACGTCATCAATTGGCCTACCGTGTTGCATTGCTTCCACAATATACCTTTTAACTTTCTTTCCTCCTCCAGCATCTGACAGAACATATTCTCTCCCATCTTTGTCAATCGACAACTTTTGTTTCCTTGCTTTGACATACTCTTCGGTTGAAGCCCAAGGATTACCATAGGAATTAAACAATGGATTTTGACTTTTTGAATATAGAAACACTGAATCATACCTTCTGTTAAAATTTGAAGCCAAATGCTTATTCCATCCGGAATAATGCCATACAATTTCATTCTGAAAAAGATGCTCACCGAAAATTTCGTCTAAAATAGCTTTTATGTAATGACTTTTTTTCCAGTCGAGATGCACATAGATCGACCCGTCATCCGCTAGAATCTCACGCATAAGAATCAGTCGTTTTCTCAGAAATTCGATGAACTGCGAGCCGATGATTTTATCCCGGTATGCCTTTTCCCGGTCCTTCATGAAATCCTTCTTTGTAGCAAAGGGTGGATCAATGTAGATGAGTTTGATTTTGTTCTTTGTTCTGTATTTATTCTCCCCTCGCTGATCTTCATAAAGGGTTTTGAGAGCCAGAAGATTATCGCCGAAAATGAGCATGTTCCGCCAGTCATCTTCGAAACGGTGATCCGTATTGAAAGAGCGTACCAGTTGCAGGGGGGCGGCGGGCGTTTGAGCAATAATGTCCTCTTTACGGGCTTTGCCCTTATAGACCAGCCTGTAATCCTTCGTTGCCTCAATAAACTCTGTGTCATCCCGGTCAAAGAGCTTTGGCCTATACACAGCCGGCAAGGTCTTTCCTGCTTCAATCAGTTCAATAATTTTCTTCTTTTCATGTTCCGTCAGTTTCACGTGCAATCCTTATGTTTACTACCTGAATGCCGATATGTATTCCGAATCCGGAGTCAACCTGTTGGGATGCTATTAATCAGCAAACAGCCGGGACAGGACCATGCAATGCAGGCATGTCATCCCAGATACGCCCGAAAAAAAGTCTTCCGTTCGCCTTTTTAGATCGCCTTTTTCCATCTGCACCCCAAACGCCCCATTGTTTGAAAAAAAAGGATGTATTGTTGGCATCACATTGCCTTTTGATATTTTCAACCCATTCCGGTTTCATCGGTCTTGCCCGTGGCCCGGATTCACCGCCCACAATAACCCATTGGATATCCGTGAAATTGAGAACCCCCAGATCCTCAAGTAAGGGCTCAATGGATAGAAAACGGATAGCGGCCTTGATGTTTCTCAAAAATTCAACCCTTGGCAAACCGTGTTCTCTATTTTCAACCGTCACGCCGATCCAGGCATTATCCGGGACCTCTCTGGATTCCAAAAAACGCGCCATTCTCTCCGCACGTTTTGTAAGCACTTGAAAGGTATGATGCGGTGTTTGTTTCATCACACCAAATACCCGCCCAATGAAATCGTCAGGGATATCTTCGTGAAAAAGATCGCTCATGGAATTCACGAAGTACATGGTTGGTTTTCGCCGCACAAGGGGCTCATGGAGTCTGTAAGGGTGCAACGCAAGTGAAAACCCTTTTTCATAGCCTTTAACGCCCATGGCCTTTAATCGGCGAGCCATAATTTCCGCATAACAGTGCTTACAGCCCGGCGATACCTTTGTGCAACCGGTTGAAGGGTTCCAGGTCTGTTCCGTCCATTCTATCTTTGTACGTGTACTCATGACTTTACCTTAACTAAAGATTCTCCGTCTTTAAAATGGACTGCATGCGCCGGCCGCTTTCTCGACGCATCCAGATTCTTGACTTTTCCTTCATCAATAAGCTCATTAAAAGCTTTTTGGAAATCGCCGATAAACCAACCCGTCTCTTCTAACATATCAGCCAGTTGTTCGATTCCAAATCGTTTTGCATCGAATGTCAATTTTTCCAGCCAATAATCCTTAACCGAAGCCAAATCCATACGCTCACTAAAGATGCCGGCTTCAGCGGGGAACAACTCTCCCTGTCCAGATCTGGAAACACGACAATCTTGTTTTGTCTGGGCTCTTACATATTTCTGAACCAGATCCAATTTCTCAGATTCTTCCATGAAAACTGTTATCCCAAGCGGGTGCCGAGTCAAATAGACAAGATGATACTTCGTGCGGTCTTTGATTGGATCAAGGATCTTAACGAAAGCGGAACGGGTTCTGTTGTGAACGCCTTGCCCATGTGCGTTTATTAGCTGACTGCGATAAAGCTCGATCAGACAGGTTTCCCTCTCTTTCGAAGACAATCCGGACGTGTTTGGAGCTTCACCAAATATTTCTATCATATGCCTTTCAAAAAGAGCCTGATTATGAACGCGCAATATGCAATAAAACATGAAATTGATAAGATATTCAGACTGTTTTCGCATTAAGAGAGGACGTAATGTTTCTATTTCAACTACTTCCTTCCAGCCCGTCGGGTCAATGAAGAAAAAGGTGAAATCATTATCGCCACACCACTCTAAAATATTGGATCTGAGTGGATAGAAATCTCCACACATAGAGTCTGCACTGACACCTTCAGTTGACTGCGTTTTAAGAAATAAATCGAGCTTTTCATACGATCCCGGATCCTTTTCGATAAAAAGAGCTTTAAATCCGACATTTTTGCCTCTCTTTTTTAAACTTTCCCGGCAAGCCTTCATCAGGCGCAACGAAATGGCTATGGAAGTATCACTCAGATCATCACTTTCCGTATTCCACGGTCCTGCAAAGCAGTCAACGTATCTGATTTGGCTTTCATGTTGACCGATTATCATAAAGAGACGTTCAAGATATGTTTCAAGTAGTTTGTGTTTGATGAACGTTTGCTCTTTGCCTTTGTAATGGTACGGAATTTTCATTTTCTTAAGCCCCGAATTGAATCATTCCCGCTCCACCCAAATCTCAAAGTCTTGCGCCAGCGCCTGACGATACCCCAACGATCGCCTCCAGCTTTGTTCTGACTTCCGGATCAATCTGTTTTTTGGTAATAAATCTTGCCAGTTCATAAAAGCTCTTTTTATCCATCACATTATAAAGCCCCAACCTTCTGAAATAATCTTTGAAAAGAGGTGTCAGAAAATCATCGCTGACCTTTGTATCATCATGCCATGGATTCCCTTTTCCGAGAGCTTCCATAGCTCTCGAAATATGGCCAATGGATTTGTTCATGGCCTCTATTCGCTTATCGGCCAATGAACGATCAAACAAGGGCCCGACGGACTCTTCTTTTTCCAGATGCGCGGCGTAGGCTTCCAGCACTTTCGGATAGCAGAAATAGTTTTCGATTTCCCGTTTCCGCCACATGAGGATCTCCCCTCCCGATTCTTCGAGCGGTTTTCGGTCCAGACGATCAAAAACGGCAATTCCTTTTAAATCGGGAACAGCCTCTTTCAAACCCTGAAAATGACGATGGACTTCCTTGGGGTTATTGCCCACATAATGGACATAGGGTCGTTTGAGGGCCTCAATGGCTTCATGATATTCAAGCCTTTCGGCAAACGCCTGAAGAATTGCAAGATCAGTGGAACCTTCCAGGTACAGAATCCATCCTGTCTGCCGGGCCTGATAATAATGTTCCCAGCCGATATCCCGCAGTGATTTGAGCACTTGACTTCCGCGATCCGATATCACATGGGGCTTTCCCAAAAACGCGACCACCATATCCCGTTCAGCGGATTCATTCAAAATGATTTCAGAGTGGCTGGCCATAATGAGCTGGTTGTCATTTCTAATGGCCACCTGGGTTAATAGTTGATAAATCTGACGCTGTCTGAGAATCTCAAGATGAGCATCCGGCTCATCCAGAAGAAGAATGGCACCTGGATTGGCATACATATAAGAGAGTAGCAGTAAGGTCTGTTGCAGACCCCGCCCGCTTGAAGAAAGATCCAGCCGTGCGCCCTGTTCCACATAGCTCATGACCACTTCGCCTCTTTCGGGCACATACTGAGGGGCTTCAAGTTCCGAACCAAACAAATCTTTAATGGAGGCACACAGTTTTTGCCATTTTCCCTGATTGTCCTCGTAAATTTTCAAGCACAAATTCCGAAGTACCTCGGCCGTTCGCCCTTCACCGATTCGAACATTGACAGCACCCGGGTCTAGCCGCATTTCGCTGGAGGCCAAGCCGGACATGGGCGGCAAAAAGGCCAATTGAATATCTTCGGTCTCATCTGGTATTTCCATTCGCACGGATTTCTTTTCTTCGGAAAGCCTTAGGGGTCTACAGTAAAAAGACTCTTTATTGGCATAATCGAACTCAAGGCCACACTTCCATTCCTTATCTTTGGTAATCCCTTCAAGCGTGATATCGATGCGCACGTTTTCCGTGGATTGCTTTCCATTGTTTTTTTTTACATCCCGAACATGGAGATCCCTCCAAAGCAGGTTTGCGGAAGGCACCGGAACAGCAATGAGGTCACGACGATTGATAGTGACGCCGCTGCGTTTGTCAGGAGACTGTTTTCCCTTTCGTTTTTCATTCCAGCGTTTCAGACCGATTTCCCATAACGCCAAGGCCTGCAATGCCGTGGTTTTACCGGAATTGTTCGGCCCGATAAATACCACGGGATTCCCCAACTCAACTTCAACTGAATCGAATCGTTTAAAATTTCTTACAGTCAGCTTGGTCAACATACTCATCTCCCGATTGCGGAAACACCTGTTTCTTAATAGTAGGAAAACACCTCCTAAGTCAATGGAAACGGGAAAGGTTAACTTAAAAGGGAATGCGTCAACTTTTGCTACCTTATTTTCCGGATTTCTGTCATAAAAGCCAAGAAATTCTACGATAGAAAAACTTAAAACCGCGGCCATGCCGCTTTATCCCATGTACCTGCTGGAACTGTTTTATGAAAACAGCACACATAACGGGAACGGCCACTTTTGCTTTCAAGAAATGCGAAGCAGCCGGACCATCGCCAAATGGACCTCCCTTCCAAACGACCCGGCGGGAAGAGAACTGCTGAGGCTAATCACCATGGGGCTGGGAGGAGAAAAATATCTCAATGCACTTCCTCTCCCGACGGAGTTCGTCGGAGACCATCATCAGCCCCTCAGGGTGGCCCATGTGCTGGCCCGTCACTACCCCCTGGATCACCAGAACCGGGGCGTATCGGTTATGGGAAGCGGGGTTGATGTGGATGCCGGGGGACATGTCACCGGGCTTCGGACCAAAGACCTGTCTCTGATTTCGTGGATCGTTCCCGCAAAGAAATTGAATATCCTTGCCCGGCCCTCCGCTTACCTGCTCCTCGCTTACGGCCCGGGGTACAGACCAGGGCCACGGGGAGAAAATTTTCAGTTCACGGATCCGCTTTTTCGCCGCACCCGTTTTCACTCTCTTCTGATGCACAATGCACCCTTGACCAACCCCGTTGACTTCATAAATCGGCTTCGTTACAAGGGAATTCGATGGGGTCGGAAGCCTTCACGGAATGTGCTTCATGCTCTGTGCGAACAGCTAGGGCAGCAAATGAACATCAATACAGCTTCATGGCCTGACATGAACGTAGATGCCAATGATGTCTGGGATGCGCTTCATCCCCGCCTACAGCATGCCCTCCATCCCATACTGGACATGGTTCGTCACATGCTGGACGCCTTTCCCTCATCCGCCACGCCCCTGGAGATGCCGGGGGTTGTCCTCATGGACCAACCGGAAACCTTCTGCACCCCCAAGCTTTTTACGGACTATATGACACTGCTGGATACGCTGTTTCCCCGACTCCAGTTTATCCTGTCGACCGGGATGGCCGCTGTAGAAAGCCTTCCCTCGTCTTTTCCACAAAAGCGTCTCCCCCTCCCGGAAGAGGAACAACCGCGGAAAAAATGCAAGCCTGTCCGCCTGCCTAAGGACACGGTCCTCCTGATCGATGTGGACGGACGTCTCCCGAACCTGGCTCTGATGAAGCTATCCGCTTACCATCGGCAAAAGGGGCATACCGTACGGCTGGAAAAACGAGACTGTTTTCTGAAAGGTCCGGACAGGGTCTATGCATCCACCGTGTTCTATTCGCCCCGGTCTATCAGACGAAACCGGCGTCTGCGGCAGCATTACGGCGACAAACTGACCCTGGGGGGTACGGGGGAGAACATTTCCTCCCGCCTGCCCGATGCGGTGGAAGCCCTGCATGCGGACTATACTCTTTATCCGGAACTGGGTGATCGGGCCATCGGATTCATCACCCGGGGCTGCCCATTTGACTGTCCCTTCTGCTTAGTCCCCCCGAAAGAGGGAAGGCCCCGACAGGTGAGTGATCTGGATACGCTGCTGGAAGGGGGACGCCTGAAAAAACTCATCCTGCTGGATGACAACATCCTGAGCCACCCGAATGCGGACCGATTCCTATTGGAAATGGCGGAACGAAATATCATGGTGAATTTTACCCAGACCCTGGATTTGCGCCTGGTAAACCGGGAACGGGCGAAACTCCTTAGGAAGATACAGTGTACCAATACCCGCTTTACCCGGAACAATTTTCATTTCAGTCTGAACCATAACCGGCATCTGGACCGGGTGGCTGATAAATACCGGCTATTTGATTTCAAGCCGCGGGACAATGTGGAATTCCTCTGCATGTACGGGTTTGACACGAATCTTGAGGATGATGTGGAGCGCTTCAAGTTTCTTCGAACGCTTCCCGGCGCATACGTATTCACGCAGAAATACCTGCCCATCAAAGAAGGTCCCCCGCCTGATACACAGGATTTTTTCGGGCCGAACCCTGACCCATTGATCAACCAACTGGTGGGGTTCATGTTCAGGCAGAACATGAAAAGCATGGAAAACTACTACCGCTGGGTCAGCCGGCGATACGCCGAAACCTATGGAAAACTCCATACGGGGCTGGTGGATACGATTTTTCGATACAACCAGCGCCACAAAAAGGGGGAATATATTGCGTCTCTGGCTGGAACAAGAAAAAAGCCCTTCTGAGGACCGATCCACACCCATCCTGCGTCTGCCTCAGATCCACTGCTCAGTCGACCAGAGAAAAAGGCTAAACAGCTTTACGAATCAACCGCAGCAGTTCCTCGGCCGAGATCTTGCGGGCTATGTCGCTTCCGTCCAGGAGTCTGTCTGCCAGGTCCCGTCTTTTCTGGAGTGCAATGATCTTCTCCGTCAATATAGAAACATGGGTTTTCCACTCACATGCCGGATTTTGGGTCGGTAGGCATCCACATCGTAGAGTTCCCTCACATCCACCCGTTTCTGGCCCGTGCTGATGGTTCCTAAAGGGATATCCGTATACACGCCGCCGCTTAAGGCCACAAGCCTGCCAAACACCTTTTTGAGGAAAAGGTCGATGGCCATATTGGCATAATTGACCGCCACCATGAGGTCCAGGGAATCGGGAGCGCCACTTCGCATCAAATAGGATAGCCGCTGGTTCAACACGTCCTCACCGGTCAGTTTTTTAAGCAGCTCACCGGTTTCTTCACCGATCCCGCCAAGCCTGCGATGGCCATAGGCGTCGGACTCTCCGGACAGGGTCATTTCCCCGCCAACGAGCTTCGCCCCTTCGGATATGGTAATCATCACATAATTCTTGGGATTGGCCTTTTTATCTTCCATGACCAGCTTCGCCAGTTTTTCCGGATCGAACGGAACCTCGCTGATGATGGCCCGATCCACGCCGGCCAGATAGGCGCTGATAAGCGATGTCTCTCCGCAATAACGTCCGAACAGTTCAATGACGGCAATTCTTTCATGGGAGCCGGCGCACGTCCTGAGGGCATGGATAAAACTGACCCCTCGGGTCACCGCCGTTGAAAACCCGATACAATAATCAGTGCCGAACACATCATTGTCCATGGTTTTGGGAATGGCAATGACGGGAAACCCTTTGTCCCCCAGCCGGGCCCCAAAACTGAGGGTATCGTCCCCTCCGATGGGAACCACCGCATCAATCCCTAAACGCTCCAGGTTTCCAATACAATGATCCGTAAAATCAATAACTTCATCTTCTGAATTAAAGTGATATTTCAAGAAGTCCGGCACATCCTTTTTCCGAGCTGCCCCCGGATTGGTGCGAGAGGTATGCAGATATGTCCCCCCATCGCGGTCGATGGTCCGGACCTCCGGTTTGTCAAATTCATGAACAAAATGATCCAGATCCGGACCAGTGTCATCGGGATGATATGCCAGCAGACCTGCCCATCCACGCCTAAACCCTACGACCCTGATCCCTTCATCGATGGCCCGACATACCAACGCCTTGATGCAGGGGTTGAGTCCGGGAACGTCTCCTCCACCGGTCAGGATGGCAATGACCGGATTCTTCTTAATATGACTTCCCATATTGAACCCTCTTTAATTGCTCTCATATCAAAAAAACATAAACGAAATATCCATCAAAGTAAGGAAAGCGCTTCATGGTGTCAAGGCGAATTCAGATCCGGCGGGCATGTATGCTCAGATAACGCCATCATATGGTAAAAAGGAACTCTTTTGTATTGACAACCCGGCTCAAAAAGTTATTCTTGGGACTTAACTGCATCGAATCAGGAGAGTACACTATGCCCGTATCAGAAAAGATCCAAGCAGCCATTGGAAGATCTTCCTTCATTCGGAAAATGTTCGAGGAAGGCGCCAAAAGAAAGCAGCAGTTCGGACCGGAAAATGTGTTTGATTTCAGCCTGGGAAATCCCAATCTGGAACCGCCGTTCAAGCTGAAAGAAATCCTCAAAGATTTGATTGAAGATCCGTCCCCTTCCCGACACGCCTATATGCCCAATGCGGGATTCCCTGAAACCCGGAAAGCCGTCGGCGATTTTTTAAATACCTACAACCAAGCGACCTTTTCAGGCGATGAGATTGTCATGACCGTGGGGGCCGGTGGGGGTCTTAATGTGGTGTTCAAAACCATCCTCAATCCCGGTGATGAAGTCATCAGTCCCAAACCTTATTTTGTTGAGTATGATTTCTATCTGGACAATCACCAGGGGGTGATACACCGGGTGCCCACAAAGGAAGATTTCTCCTTTGATTTTGATGCCATCGAAGATGCCATCAATGAAAAAACAAAGGCCGTTTTGATCAATTCTCCCAATAATCCAACCGGGAAGGTTTACAGTAAGGAAGATATCGGGAAACTGGCAGACCTGTTGACCCATCACAGCCGGAAAAAAGGGAGTCCCATTTATCTCATTAGCGATGAACCCTACCGAAAAATTGTCTATGACGGTGTCCACGTCCCCAGCATTTTTGACGCATACCCTGAAAGCTTCCTGGTGACCTCTTTTTCAAAAGACCTGTCGCTGCCGGGCGAACGGATCGGCTATGCGGCAGCCCATCCTGACATGGCAGACAAGGGTTCGATTCTGGCGGGCATGATTTTCTGCAACCGCACCTTAGGTTATGTGAATGCACCTGCGCTCATGCAACGGGCCATCCAGCACCTGCTCAATGACAGCGTTGACATCTCGCCCTACCAGAAAAACAGGGACATCTTATGCGACGCACTCTGGAGCTTCGGTTATGAGTTCGAAAAGCCGGAAGGCGCATTTTATCTGTTTCCCAAGTCCCCCATTGAAGATGATGTTGCGTTTATCGAAGCCCTTCAGGAGGAAAACATTCTAACCGTTCCGGGAAGCGGATTCATGGGACCCGGACATTTCAGGATTGCCTATTGCGTTGCTGAATCGACTATCACCAAGTCCCTTCCAGGATTTGAAAGGGTCATCAAAAAGTATTGATGGGCGGATACAAAACGGAGAATAAGTCATGTATTCAAAGACCATTTCCTTAAGGTTTCCCAAAACCGTTGTCGACGAACCGATTGCCGCAACACTTGTCAAAAAGTTCGATCTCTCTTTCAATATTCTGAAAGCCGTCATTTATCCGCGAAAAGAAGGCTTTATGGTCCTGCAGCTGAGCGGACACAAAGAGAATTACCGGAAAGGAATCCAGTACCTCAAGGATGTGGGCATCAAAGTGGAGAGCATCGGCGAGGATATCAAGCGGAACGACGAAAAGTGTTATCAATGCGGCGCCTGCACGGCAGTCTGTCCCACAGGCGCCCTCAGCATCAAAAGGCCGGAAATGGACGTAGTATTTGACAAGGAAAAATGCAGTGCGTGCGAATGGTGCGTGGCGGCATGTCCGGCCCGGGCCATGGAAGTCAAATTCAATAAGACCCTCCTTAACTAAATTGCGGATTTCGGATTGCGGATTGCGGAATGCAAAATCAGTCTGAACCCGAGAGTAACGCCGGAACCCTGAACATACTCGTTGCTCTGAGCGGGGGTGTGGACAGTTCGGTAGCGGCCGCCCTGCTGCAGGAGGCGGGGCACAGGGTTTCCGGCCTCCATTTTATCCTCCCATCCCCCGAAGACGTCACACGGCAACGGATCTCACGGACCCGGGCCGTAGCAGATCATCTTAAAATCCCACTTGAAATCCTGGATTTAAGCAACATCTTCGAACGTGAGTTGATTGCGCCCTTCGTGGCGGCCTATTTGAACGGACTCACACCCAACCCATGCGTTCGGTGCAATCCGACGATCAAGTTTGAACAGATGTACCGCCATACGGTACAGTCTCAATTTGATTTCATGGCAACGGGTCATTACGTTCGCATCAAAAGGCCGGGAAAGAATAATCCCGTAAGCCTGTGGAGAGGTAAAGACCGGAAAAAAGACCAGTCCTACTTCCTTCACCGGTTGAGTCAAAGGCAGCTCTCAAAAACCATTTTCCCCCTGGGTCACATGACCAAAACGCAAACCCGGGTCCGGGCCAAGGAACTGGGTATTCCCAGCCATGGAGACCGGGAAAGCCAGGAAATCTGTTTTATCCCGGGAATGGATTATCGGCATTTCATCGCATCGCGAAAAAATGACGCCCCTTTTGAGAAAGGCCCCATCATCAACCTTGAAGGCGACACTGTGGGGGAACATCAAGGCATTCACCGCTATACCATCGGTCAGAGGCACGGGCTGGGTATCGCCTCTTCCAGACCCTATTATGTCAAAGCTTTGGAACCGAAAGGGAATCGGGTTATGGTAGGACGGAAGGAAGATCTTTTTTCGAGTGACGTATCCGCAACGGATTTTCACTGGATCAGCCCTTTTGAACCTGAGGGACATAAAGTCATCAGTGCTCAGATCCGTTACCGGCATAGACCTGCATCCGGACGGCTCGAAGTACTCTCTTCCACCCGCGTAAGATTTATATTCGACCAGCCCCAGATGGCCATAACACCGGGCCAGGCCCTGGCCCTTTATGATGGGGACCGGGTCTTGGGAGGAGGCTGGATTGAGAAGGACATTTAAAATCATCACACTCGGCTGCAAGGTGAATCAATATGAATCCGCTTTTATGGAGGAATCCTTAAGCCGGGAGGGGTGGCACAGGGCAGCGAATGGTTCCTCACCCGATGTCCTGGTGGTCAATACCTGCATCGTCACTCACAAGGGGGCGCACCAGTCCCGGCAGGCGATCCGCAAGGCCATTCGGGAAAACCCGGGGAGTTTTGTTGCGGCCATCGGCTGCTATCCACAGGTATTTCCCGAAGAACTTGAAACCATTGAGGGTCTTAATTTGATCGCCAACAACCGGATCAAAGCCCAAATCCCGCGTCTTTTGATGGAACTTTCTTCCCGCAATGAAGAAACCCTTATGCTACCCCCTTTTGAACCCGAAACACCCTTTGATCCCCTTGACATTGATAACTTCCCGGGCCGAACTCGGGCGTACCTGAAGATCCAGGATGGCTGCCGGTCTTTCTGTACATACTGCATCGTCCCTTACGCCAGGGGACCCTATCGAAGCCTGGAACCTGAAAAAGTCCTTGGGGCGCTGGAAAGGTTTGCAGACCGGGGATACCGGGAAGTGGTGCTGACGGGGATACACCTGGGAAAATACGGGGTGGATCTGGCAGACCATATGGATCTTACAGGGTTGCTTCAACGGGTGGGAAAAGAAGACTTGCCCCTTCGGCTGAGGCTGAGCTCCCTGGAACCCCGGGAAGTGGACGTGAGCATCATTGAGATGGCCGCATCTGAAAAATGGCTCTGCCCCCATTTTCACATCCCCCTTCAAAGCGGGGATGATCATATTCTAAAAAGAATGAATCGTAATTACACCGCAAGGGAATTTTCAGAAAAAATCAAAGCCATTCACACCGCCATCCCCCAAGGCGCCATCGGGGTGGACGTCATGAGTGGGTTCCCGGGAGAAGATAATATTGCCCATGCTAACGGCATTTCACTCCTGCGGGATCTGCCCGTCTCTTACCTTCACGTATTCCCCTTTTCACCCAGAAAAGGAACACCCGCCTGGAATTTTAAGGACAAGGTAGATATTGATACCATCAAACAAAGGACTTCGGAACTCAGAGCTCTGGGACAGGAAAAACGGATGCTGTTTTATGAAAGTTGTCTGGACCACATCTTTGATGTGCTGGTAGAAGGTCCCCATGCCAAAGACAAGACTCTCATGACCGGGGCCGGCGAGAATTATCTTCCCTTTGTGTTCCCCGGGGACGATCGGTTGCGGGGCCATGTGGTAAGGATGAGAGTGGTGCGAATTGCAGGGGATAAGGTCCTGGGAAAAATTGAAAAACCGCAGTAATAGGGGACAGCCTTGATGCCAGTTATATTAGAGCTTCAATCCCTTTTCTTTCGATTATATCCAATAATTTTCTTGAGGCACCCGCCGGTTTTTTGTCTCCTTGCTCCCATTTTCTAATAGTAGACGGGCTTATGTTGAAAATACTGGCTAATGCTGCTTGGCTAAGCTTGAGCTTCTTTCTGATTGAAACAATTCTCTCAGGGCCATATTCCTCAATTTCTGGAAGGCAGAGCTTTTCAATATTTTTCATCGTAATATCATCTAACAACCCACTTTTATTTAAGTCTTTTACGGTAGTTATTATTGAATCTGCAATGGATTTTCTCATGATTTCACCTCTACAAAATCTCCATTTTCAATAGCTACCCGGATGCTTTCAGGTAGCAAATTAAGGAGGATTTTAGAAAACTCTTTGAAGGCGTGAAGTTCCTTTTTTGATAAATTGTCTTTTTCGCTTTTTGCGAAGCCGTGAACGAAAATGACTCTGTCGTCTTTCCTGTAGCAAATAATGGTACGCCCACTGCCACTCTTACCCTGCCCTTCGAAGCGAATCCTTTTTTTGTAAAGATGTCCACCAAGGCTTGCTTCGAAAATTCCATCCTGAATCTCTGATACGGCAGTAACCAGTTCAGTTTCTGGAATCTTTTGTTTTGATACCCATTTTGAAAATTGCTTTGTCATTAGTTTGATCATATTTCACTATAATACCCGGTGGCATAATTCGCAACTTTGAAGGTTACGCTAAAGGCGCCGATAAGAATTTTCTACCCCATATTTTTTGGGGCATAACACTTCACATCAGCGGCGCGGCTTTTTGCGCCCGCTGCATTTGTTTTGTTGGGCATCCTTTCTTGTTAAAACGTCCTTTTTGGCCCCAAAAACGCGATTATAGGGCCGTTTTTAGGCCATTTTTCGCGCTAACTGTCTTAATTTATGGCGTTTTGCTTGGCCCGACCCTAAGCCAGCACTAACCTGCGGCATCACCATTAAGACCCGCCAAAGACCTTCTTCAACAGATCCGTAGCCCTTGCCGCCGGATTCTGCCGAATCTTCTTTTCTTGCTGTCCCAGCATGTAAAAAAGGCCGTTTAAGGCCCCATCGGTGACATATCCGTCCAGATCCGGCACCGCACCTTCGGCAAATGGGAGGTTCGCGATGGGTTTGCTCAAATCCTGATACCTCTGGGTGACCCCCACTTCACCCATGGCCTTGTGAATGATCGGGCGAAAAACCTCCTCCAGTTGACCGGAACTTTTCTCTTTGAGGTAGTTGGTCGCGGCCATGTCCCCGCCATCCAGAATTTTCCGCGCATCTGTAAAAGACATCTGTTTAATACTGTCCCAGAAAATGGCCTTTGCCTTGGGTGCGGCCACTTCGGCTGCACGGTTCATGCTTTTGTCAAATTCGTCAAGTTGAGATCCATATCCCAGAGCCCTGAGCATCCCTTGAACTTTTTCAACGGAACCGGGAAGGGGTATTTTGATTTTTGGATTCTGTGAATACCCACCCTCTTTGCCCACCAGTTTTACGGCATTGTCCGTTCCGATCTCCAGGGCTTCCTTCAAACCATCCACAATCTCTCCCGTGGAAAGGCTATCACCCTGCCCTGTGGCCTTCGTCAAGGTATCCAGAAGCTCTCCCCACTTTGCACAAGCCGGTTGAAACCCCGCAAAGATCAATATCATTGAACAAATTACAACATAAGACCCGGTTCTTTTTGAAGATATCATCAGAGACTCCTTTCAAAAGATCCCATTCAACCTTTATTTTTTGCCGCAAGGGCCTGTTTCAGTTTATCGCCCAGGGAACCCATCCCTTCGCTTTTGCCCGGGACAAATCGGCGCCATTCACCTTCATCCTGCGCATCCCCGGGACCCACGGAAATTTTCCGCTCGCTGATGTTGATATTTTCAAGCACCACGGTTATGGCATCCCCCGGCCTTAATTTTTCAATGTTACCCGGCTTGGCCGATTCCCGTATCCTGCTCTTGGGCAAAAGCGCCGAAATACCCGGCTCGAGAGAAACAAATATCCCGAATTTTTCGTGCTTTTCAACGACGCCTTCAACCGCCTGCCCCACTTGGAACTTCTGCCCGACCACCGCCCAGGGATCACCTTCCACATCACGCATACTCAGGGAAATCCGCTTTCGGGATTTGTCAATTTCCTTAATAATCACCTGGATACTATCGCCGGGCGCCACCACGTCTTCGCATTTCAAAATCCGCTTTCGATAACTCATTTCGCTGATATGAACAAGCCCCTCAATACCCGGCTCAATCTCCACAAAAGCCCCGAATTGCGCGCAACGGGTCACCTTGCCCTCCGCCACATCACCCTCTTTAAACCGTTCCGTGACCGTATCCCAGGGGTCGTCAATGGTCTGTTTGACGGAAAGGGAGATCTTCATCTGATCCGATTTTTCAGAGGGCGCCATCCCGATCACTTTAACCGTTACCGAATCACCCACGGAAAGCACGTCAGAAGGATCTTCCACGCGAGACCACCCCAGTTCGGAAATATGAATCAACCCTTCCACCCCCGGGATGAGCTCCACAAAAGCGCCAAACGGCATGAGCTTGGTCACCCTGCCCACCAATTCATTACCCACAACAAGGTCCTCGTAAAAACCTTCCCGAGCTTTTTCAACGGCCTTGCTCAACAGCTTTCGTCTCGAAAGCACAATATTGCGGCCGTCTTCTTCAAAATCCGTAATCAGGAATTCAAAGCTTTGCCCCACATAATCTTCCGGCTTTTCAACATAACGGATGTCCATCTGGCTGATGGGGCAAAATGCCCTTTTCTGCCCCAGTAATACATCAAACCCACCTTTGTTCAGGGCATTTACCTTACCTTCCACCGGAATCGCTCCCTCGTAGGCATCCTGCAGAAGCTCAAAACCACCGCCACCGGCAACGGCCTTTGAAAGGCGAATCTCTCCCCCCCTGACGGATATGGCGTAGAGCTCCAGAACATCCCCCATCTTGCAGGAAAGCTCACCCGCTTCATCCAGCAATTCACCCTTTTCAACCACACCGTCAATCCGCGTTCCGGTGTCCACAAAAACAGAGTCCCTGCCGATGGATATAATTTCCCCTCTGATTTTATCCCCGACACGAATTTCGTCATTCATGTTATTGTCATATGCCTCAAACAGATCGGCAAAACTCTCTTCCGTCGATTGTGCATCAGCTGTTTCTTCTGCAATCTCTTCCTGGATATCATCCGGCATATTCATCTTTTGTTCCCCACCAGCTCTCAGTAATTTCCGGTTGTACCAACACAAGGTCACACTCAAAGATCACGTTGTGAACTCTCTCAACCGCTCTCATCTCTCTTTATCAGAGTTTTATGGCATTTTCAACAGAACCGGATTTAAAAATTTTCAATAACCTTTCCCCTTTCCACAAATGACGCCATTGTCTCATAGGCGCCGCGCAACGTGCAAACAGCCCCTTTCAGTTTTTCGCTGAGCATATCCTCCTCTCCCAGCGCGTTATCGGCCTTTTCGGAAAGTTCTTCGCCCTGCTCAAGATACGTTTCGATCTCCATCAAAAGCTTCTTTCTTTTTTCATGCTTTTTTCGCTCTTCCTCAATAACCGGCAGAAGCCTTGCGATTGAGTATTCCACCAAGGCATCCCTAGGGGTATTAGAATCCTTTGAAACCTCTTCCAGGCTGCAAAGAGTCCTTCGACTCAAGACAAAGGTTTTCTGAACCCGTTTAAGCATCAAGAATCGCTTGGATTCTATTTCGCGGGCAACCACTGACAGTAACTCAACGTCATCAATCAAATGATCAAAAAGGGACTTCTGCTTAATCCCCATATGGGCGGCTGCTATGCTGATGGCCTCAATGGCCTTTCCGCTAAGTTTAAAGGTTGCCCGCACCGATTGTCTACCTCTCAGTTCAGACAAAGACGGCGCGACAATACCTTGTTCCAGACTCCCACGTTTCCGTTCCACCATCATTATCACCTCGGATCTTCAGACATTCAAAGAGAACATTCCATTACTTATTACCATGATAACCTTTCGTAATGCAATATTTTCCTCTTTAACCATGGAAGGATTATAGAAACTATCTTGAGGGAAAAACCTGCGATAGAATAATCAAGAGGGGCAGCGCCGGTTGCGCTGCCCCTGTCATTCGTTGAAGGGGAACGGGGGTGTTTACATGACGTCCTTATCACTCTCTTCAATGGCACGGTCGATCTCGGCCTGAAGTTGGGGCGGGAGCCCCGGGATATCGACGCTTAAGAAACCGCGTACAATAGTGGAGGTGGCCTCTTCCTCGTTAAGGCCCCGGCTCATGAGATAGGAGATTTCCTCCTGGGCGATTTTTCCCACAGCGGCCTCATGGCTCATTTCCACCCCATCCACATGCCCTTCCAATTCCGGAATAGCATGAATCAAACCGCCATTGAGAAGCAGTCCCTTGCATTCCAGATGGGCCTTGATTTCTGGAACTTCTCCGATGAGATGCCCCCTTGCGATCATATTTCCGCCATTGCTGATGGCCCTGGCAACGATTTCTGCCCGAGTCCCTTTTGCCTTCAAAAAAATCCGACCCCCCAGATCATATTCGGAACCCGGACTTCCCACCACGATGCTGTAAAAGCGCGCCACTGCATTTTCACCCACCAGGTGCGTTGTGGGATACATCTGTATGCTTCGAACCGGTTTCATGGAAATATAGTTGTTGATGAAGAGGCCTCCCTCTTCCACCCTGGCTACGGACCGAGGCCGAACCGTCACGTCTTCCGCCCAGTTGTGAATCATGGTAAAGGTCAGTTTGGCGTTTTTCTTTACAAAAAACTCCGATATTCCCACATGGAGACCCCGTTTTAGATGGGGAGATGTGGCACAGCCGCTTATGATGTGAAGTTCGGAATCTTCTTCCGCAACAATAATATTGTGCACATTCTGCTGCATGCCGTCCTTATGCATATAAAGACAGGCCTGAACGGGGTAGACCGACTTGGTTCCCGGTAAAGATCGTATTACGTACCCGTCGTGCAGGCCCAACTCGGCGGCAGCCGTATATTTGTCCGCGCCCACGTCCGCCAGCTTCCAATAATAATCGCGAACCCAATCATGTTCTGCCAGTGCTTTTTGAATGGAAAGGACTTCAATACCTTCCTGGGAACTGTGGCAATGAACGGCACTGGTATTCATCTGCAGAAAAGTGCCGCCCCTTTCCTTTTCCGTCACATCCAACCCCGCCCCGAGCAGTCGTTCCTGCTCATCCTTTGGCAGACTCTGAAGATCATCATCCGCCATTTCTAAATGGGGCGACGGCGTTGCATCAAATGCACTGAGATCCACATCCGGCCCGATGGCCCCCTTTTTGTCGATTGCCGCTTTTGCTTTTAACTCAAGCTGGTTAGACTGTTCGTCGATATGCATCTTACGCACTCCTCATACCCGGTATCACCCACGCAATTAAGAATTTCCCTGGGGTTGCTCACACAACTGAGCTTCCCGTTGTAAAGCACCTGCCCTTTATCGGCCGAGACATAGTCCAAAATGAACCCCGTGTGGGTAATGATCAAACCCATTTTAGTCCTGTCGGCTTTTGCCTGCATTTTCGACCGACCCCTTGAGGGAGGGATGTGCTTCTCCAGAAGCTCGGCAATGGTATTCCCGACAAGGGTGATGTTTTCCATGTCAACCCCCGATTCAGGCTCATCAAACAGCATCAGATCGGGTTTTTGGGCCATCAGCTGCAACAACTCGGACCGTTTGATTTCACCTCCGGAAAAACCCGCATTCACGTCCCGGTCCAGGAAATCTTCGAAATTAACACGCCTTGCCAGAGCCTCTTCATCAATTTCCCCACCGGCACACAAATTCACCATCTGTCGGGTTTTGAGGCCGTTGATGGTGGGTGGTCGCTGATAGGACATGCCGATCCCCAGTTTTGCCCGCTCATCAATGGGCGCATGGGTAATATCTTCGCCTTTGAACATAATCTTCCCAGAAACCACCTCGTACTGGGAATATCCCATAATGGTCATCAACAACGATGTCTTGCCGGATCCGTTGGGACCAAAAAGAATATGGGTTTCACCCGGGTTAATCTCGAGATCTATGTGTTTCAAAATCTCTTTGTCCCCCAGTTTAACCTGTAAATCCTCTATCTTGAGCATCATATATCTCCTTTTTCCTGCCTTCCTTTTTCGATGCCGCTGTCATAACCACAAATGGAAGGCATACGATTATCTGAATACATATAACAACTGTCATGCCCTTTCGCAAGACGACAATATTGCGATCCGGTAAAGCCTTGAGAGGATACGTGCCGACAAATGACAATTTACTGAAAAACCGATCAGGAATCCTGCATCAAAAGAATCCTTTATTTTTTTCGCTTTCTTGTTGCACATTCACAAATAAGTTGTTATTTCAAGAGGAAAAGAAATTTTAAGGAAAAATGAACGCCATATTACCTTAATTAAAAGAAAAAGAAGTTTTACTGTTTTGTTTTGAGAACACAAAACCCTTCAGGCCATCTCGAATTTGCCCATCATCCCAACGCGAAATTCATCGAGTTGAATCCGAATGTGCAGATGTAACAAAGGCGCAATCCATGCCCTCGGGGATGATTTCAGGGAACGGTTCCAGACAACAAACCGGATCTTTAAATGGCTTAAGTTATTTCCTGCTTTAAAATAGCGCGTAACGGTTTTCCCAGAACCCACAGAACCTACTCTCTTGAAAGGATTTACCATAATGAAATTTCGAAATGTATCCATCATCGGCCTGGCCCATGTGGATGCACCCCAACGCGTCACTTCAGCTGAGCTTGAAGAGCAGCTTTCACCCATCTTGGAGCGGATTCGGGCGCGAAAAGATATTATCCAGGCCCTCACCGGAATTAAGGCAAGACGGTTCTGGGAACCGGGCCGACAACCCAGCGAAGCGGCCACCATGGCAGCGGAGAAGGCCATTCTTAACGCCGGCATTGACAAATCACAACTTGGAATTCTTCTAAACACCTCGGTTTGCAGGGACTATATCGAACCCTCGGTAGCATGTCTGGTACATGGGAATCTGGGACTCAGCCCCGAATGCATGAATTTTGACGTGGGGAATGCGTGCCTGGCGTTTCTAAACGGCATGGAAATCATCGGCAATATGATCGAACGAGGCCAGGTGGATTACGGCATTGTGGTGGATGGAGAAGGAAGCCGTTTAGTGGTGGAGGCCACCATTCAAAAACTTCTTTCGTCCGACTGTGATGAAAAGACCTTTCGTGACAATTTTGCCACCTTCACCCTGGGTTCGGGCGGAGCTGCCATGGTTCTGGCAAGATCCGATCTGGCGCCTGAAGGCCATCTCCTGCTGGGCGGCGTCAGTCTGGCTGCCACCGAGCATAAAGACCTCTGCCGAGGACAGTTGGACAGCATGCAGACCAATGCCAGTGCTCTGTTGGTGGCCGGACTTCAGCTGGCTGGTGCCACATTTAATAAGGCCAAGAGAGAATTGGGTTGGAAACCGGAAGACCTTGATCAATTCATCCTTCACCAGGTGAGCGCTGTCCATACCGCCAAACTGATCCAATTATTGGGTCTGGACGATAAAAAAGTTTATAAAACATTTCCCGAATATGGAAATGTGGGGCCTGCTGCCATTCCCATTACCCTCTCCAAGGCCTTTGAGGCGGATTGCCTTCACAAAAACGACCGGGTAGCCCTCATGGGCATCGGGAGCGGCTTGAACTGCGCTATGATGGAAGTCCGTTGGTAGAAACCGTTATTTCTGGAAGCCATGTCTGACTTTGTAAACATTGCCGCCTATCTTCCTGAAATGGCCGGCAAACAGCCCCACAGGCATGCCGTCAGCTTTCCAGCGGGCCGCGACGGAAACGGCAGGGTTAAGTACACCCATTACACCTTTCGGCAACTGGACCATGAAAGTGACCTGATCGCACGGGGTCTGGCACTATCAGGTATCGGCAGAGGTGTCCGTACGGCAATCATGGTCAAACCGAGCCTTGAATTCTTTGCATTGACATTTGCTGTTTTTAAAGCCGGTGCCGTTCCCGTGCTCATTGACCCCGGCATCGGCATCAAAAACCTCAAAAAATGTATTGCGAAAGCAGAACCCGAGGCCTTCATCGGCATTCCCAAAGCCCAGATGGCCCGCCTGGTGCTGGGATGGGGACGAGAAACCATTCGCACCCTGATTACCGTTGGCAAGCGTCTTTTCTGGAAGGGGATCACCCTTGACCAGGTGCGGATTATGGGACGATCCGCCATTGCTCAACCCATGGCGCAAACAGAGAAGGATGAACCGGCCGCCATTCTTTTTACCAGCGGAAGCACCGGCCCCCCCAGAGGCGCCCTGTACACCCACGGCAATTTCACAGCCCAGGTGGAATCCATTCGAAACACCTATCACATTGAGCCCGGTGAAATTGATCTGCCCACTTTTCCCCTCTTCGCCCTTTTCGGCCCGGCGCTGGGCATGGCCATTGTAATCCCCGACATGGACCCCACCCGGCCAGCCCATGTGGACCCCCGAAAAATCATTGAAGCCATAGAAGATTTCGGTATCACCAACATGTTCGGATCGCCTGCGCTCATCAACCGAGTGGGGAGATACGGTCATGATCGTGGTATTAAGCTCCCGACCCTGCGCCGTGTCATCGCGGCAGGTGCCCCCATGCCCCCAGCTGTACTGGAACGTTTCTGCACCATGCTCTCCCCCGAAGCCCAGGTCCATACCGGTTATGGGGCCACGGAAGCCATGCCCGTGTCATCCATTGGAAGCCACGAAATCCTTAACAACACCCGATATGAAACCGATTCGGGAAAAGGCGTCTGTGTGGGAAAACCGGTTAACGGCATGCAGGCGTGTGTAATCCCAATTACCGATGACCCCATTGAGACATGGGACGATTCCCTCAAATTACCCGCGGGAGAAGTGGGTGAAATCACCGTCAAAGGCCCTGTGGCCACCCGCTCATACTACAAAGATGATCAGGGAACCCATTTGTCCAAAATTCCTGAACAAAACTTAAAAGACTTCCGGCACCGCATGGGAGACTTGGGAACGCTGGATGAACGGGGAAGGATCTGGTTTTTCGGCCGAAAATCCCACCGGGTGGTCACCTCTTCAGAAACCCATTTTACCATTCCCTGCGAAGGGGTCTTCAATACCCACCCAAATGTTTTCAGGACAGCTCTCACGGGGGTCGAAACAGGCGGGAATACACACCCTGTTCTCTGTGTAGAGCTGGAAGCCCATTCAAAAAATGCCCATAAGGATACCATCAAGCGGGAACTCCTTGAATTGGGAGCTCAATTCCCCCATACTAAAGAAATTAAAACCATTTTGTTCCACGATGGGTTTCCCGTTGACATTCGGCACAACGCTAAAATCTACCGGGACAGGCTGGGAATCTGGGCATCCCGTAAACTGGCTAAAGAAAGGACGTGTAAAAAATCATGAAAATCCTTGTGACCGGTGGCGGGGGTTTTTTGGGAAAGGCTATCACCAAACGTCTCCTTGCGCGGGGGGATCGGGTACGCAGCTTTTCCCGGGGTGATTACCCGGAACTTCGCACCATAGGTGTCGATGTTCAGAGAGGCGATCTGGCGGATAAAAAGGCCGTTATGACGGCGGTGGAGGGTTGTGATGCGGTTTTTCACGTGGCCGCCAAACCGGGCATATGGGGCAAATACAGTGAATACCATGCCACAAATATAACCGGCACCGAAAATGTAATCGAGGCCTGCCGACAAGCCGGTGTTATAAAACTCGTCTATACCAGCTCTCCTAGCGTGGTTTTTGGTGGAAGCAGCATGGAAGGCATTAATGAATCAGCGCCTTACCCCGAAACCTACCTGGCCCACTATCCGAAAACCAAGGCCATTGCGGAACATAAAGTGCTTTCCGCAAACAGCAAAACCCTGGCCACCGTAGCCCTTAGACCCCATCTCATCTGGGGACCGGGAGATCCCAACTTTCTGCCCCGGTTTATTGAACGAAGGAAATCAGGCCGACTTGCCAGAATCGGAAATCAACCCCATCTGGTGGACTGCATCTATATCGATAATGCGGTGGATGCCCACATTCTGGCTTTGGAACACCTTCATCCCGGGTCCCCCGTTTCCGGCAAAGCCTACTTTATCTCCCAGGGAGACCCCATTGATATCGGTGACTTGATGGACCGTATTCTGTCAGCTGCCGGCCTTGACCCCATCGACCGTATCGTATCCCAAAAACTGGCGTACGGTGCAGGCTGGCTCCTTGAATTGATTTATGGTATACTGAGACTCAAAGGGGAGCCCCCCATGACGCGTTTTCTGGCCAAACAGCTATCAACGGCCCACTGGTTTGACATCAGTGCCGCCCGAAAAGAGTTGGGATATACGCCGTCCGTTTCCATTACAGAGGGACTCAAACACCTGTCGGAATCACTAAAGTAGAGAATAGACATTTTTCATGGGAATTCGTTTAAATGAAAAAATATTACAAAGAACGGTTTGAAGCGCAGCGGCGGATTTCAAGGAATTTCGCCAACACCATGGAAGTCAACAAGATTCTGGAGACCCTGCGAGCGGAATCCCGGAACCTGGTTCCATCATCCATGGAGACCTGTATCATTATGCTGGACCCCGATGCACAGAAATACACCCGGCCCCTCCAATGTGCTCTGTACGACCGACCTGTCAACTGCCTCTCCTGCAAGAAAAATCGTCCCGCCATCCAGAAAGCCGTCTCGGCCCGGAAAGGCGTGGTCATCTCTAAAACCGAGCCTATTGTCAGGCCGGACGGCACCACTGTTAATACCGGCCCGGAAGCCGCCATACCCGTATTTGTGAACGATGAAATTCTGGCGGTCATCAACGTGGTGTCCCGACCCGGCGTCAATTTCACGAGAAAAGACTTCTATCTCATGAAAGACCTTTCCGAAATGGCCGGCAACGCCATCATGGCCGCCAAGAACCATTGGGCCATCACCCAGGAAAAGATTGAAATCAGCCAGAAGCTGGCCCACCTGTCCCCTTTTGTTCCCCAATCGGTAAGGCGCATCGTTGACACCAATCCGGAACTGCTCAATCAAGAAAAGGAAAGCCGGGAAGTATCCGTCCTTTTTCTGGACCTGGAAGGATATACCCGCCTCAGCGCCAACAAAACCGCGGTCGAAATGAACAACATGGTGGAAGAGATGTTTTCCAATTTCGTTGACCCCATCCACCGCTCCGGGGGGGACATTAACGAGACAGCGGGCGACGGCCTGATGATTATTTTCAAGGACGACGACGCCAAAGCCAACGCCGTCAATGCCGTGAAAGCCGCCTTTGACATTCACGAGCGAAACCGCCAGCTCAACCAGGAAATGGCAAGTCGTTTCGAACCGGTCAATGTGAACATCGGCATCAATTCAGGTGTGGCCCTGGTGGGGATGACCGTTTTCAAAGGGACCCTGGAAACTCGCATGACCTTTACGGCCTCAGGACCCGTAACCAACCTGGCGGCACGCCTCGCGGATTATGCCCAAGGGGGGGATATCCTCATCGGGGAAGAAACCCGAAAAATGATTGACGGGCTTTGGTCGGTATATGACATGGGGTTTGTGCCCTTGAAGGGGATCGATCAGCCGCTCAAGATATACTCTCTTCTGAATAATCCGTTTAAAACCGCATCTCACCCCGCGGCTTGAGCTGATTCAAGTTCCGGTTCAAACAGGGCTTTTTTCCGTTCTTCCCGCCCCATTTCCCAGATAACACATTGTGTCCGAAATTTGCAGTAGATCGTCGGATCCGTGCAAGATACGCCGTTATCGAGGCATTCGCCACAATATCCGGTCTGATGTTTTTGGCAGGGCACAACGGCCTCACGTTCCGAATGGTTTTTGCAATGCATGGCTCGCCTTCCTATACCGAATCCAAACGGTAATGATCCGTTTCCCGCAACCAGCCTCGCTTCATCACCGCCAGCACAAGGGCCGTGAACAGATAAGCAATGGCAAACCCCAGATGAGAAATATCGATAAAGACCGTAAACGCCGGCGAAAAAAGCACATCCGGCATGTTCTTGAACACTCTCAGAATGCCCGTTGCAACGATCCCCGCCATCAATATAATGCGCAGGTAAGCCGAAGGGGTCAGCTGAAAATGTTTTTTTCCGGTGAGGATATAATCCAGAATGAAATAGGCAAATAGGCCCAGCAATACACTGGCCCCCAGGTAATGCAGGAAATGGGTTGCGTAAAAATCCGCTGACCAGGCCATACCCGGGATATCGGAGATATAATAGCGTTTAAAGATGGGCATCTGGCCAAATCCCGTAAATGCCGTTAAGGCCATGGCCAAGATGAAGACACGACGTAGCGCTTTGTTTCCCGCTGTCAATCCAGTTTGATTTATGGTTTTCATGACCTATTGATCCTCCGATCCCATACTCTTTTTGGCACCGACGAAGAATTTTGCCGCAGCCGCCGCCAACCCCGCGATGGGGGCAATCACCATGGCCTTTGCCAGATTGTCCGCCTGTGCCATGGAATCCTTCTTCGGCTTCAAATTCGGTCTTCCCGGACCTTTCTCGATTGCCCTGTTCAGGTCTTCAAAGGGCACCGGGGAAACATAGATGGTATTGGTGCCGCCGTTTTCCTTTTCCCCGTAAATATACCCGCCGATCTCTTTCTGAATGGCATGGGCCTCTTTTAAAATCTCCTCCCGGGGCCCGATTTTCTGAACCTTTTCAGGACATACATCAATACAGGCGGGAAGTTTCCCTAGGGCGATCCGATTGTAGCACCTGTCGCACTTGAACATGACGCCATTCCCCGCAAAGGCGGGCAGCAGATCCAGATATAACCCCACGCCGGTCTGACGCTGGGGAATATGCCAGGGGCAGACTTTTTTGCATTTGGAACCACCCAGGCAATAATCCGAATTGATCCGGGTAATGCCGTTTTTCAATTTGTATGCGGCGCCCCAGGGACACAGATCCGCGCAGGGCGGATTCTGGCAGTGCATGCACCTGCGGGGAATGGTCAAGGTCTCTTCCTTTCCATTCACCGTAACGGTTGCTTCCTGGATATACAGCCAGTTATAGGGGGTGAGCCGATCGTCCACATCCCTTTTATCCGACCAGTCGGAGACCTTTACCCGATTGGGGTACATCTTTGGAAAGGGCTTTTTTGGCTCTGGGAATTTGGGCTCATTGACGTCTTTACAGGCTTCCACGCAAGCGCCACATCCGATGCATTTTCGCACATCAATGAGGGTTGCCAGCTCCTCCACCGAAGACGCCTTAACCGCTTCCGGCATGGGCAGGGAAGATGCCACAGCCGCCCCCGCAACTGCCAGACCGCCCTTTATAAATGATCTTCTGGAAATTTTTCCGTCCATTTGTCTACGACCTCTCAACCACTAAAAACACATTATATTTGAATGGGTTTTAGAAAATGAAATCATCATTTCATTGTTCATTTTTTAGACTATAGAGTCGGCAAGTTGAAATCGGTTACAACTTCATGGAAAAGACTTGAGAGCACCACATTGCGTCAGGGCCTTAATCAGGGCACACATGGGAAGGCCCACCACGTTGGTGTAAGAGCCGGAAATGGATTCCACCATGAATGCCCCCACTCCTTGAATGGCGTATGCACCGGCCTTTCCGAATGGCTCACGGGTCCCTATGTATCCGGCAATCGCTTCTTCACTAAGGGGTTTAAAACGGACGGTCGTGGTCACGGACTCGGAGTGGGCAATCACGCCTGCGGGATTGAGGACACAGAAACCCGTGATGACCTGATGGTCTTTTCCGCCCAACAGGGAAAGCATCCTTTGAGCATCTTCATGGGTTTCCGGTTTTCCAAGTACCTTGCTCCCCATTACCACAATGGTATCCGCTCCCAGAATCCACGAGACATTCTCCCGGGAGCCAACATCCTTTGCCTTTAAATAGGCCAGATTCCGGCAAAAAGCCTCAGGGCTTTCAACACGACCATTTTCATCCACCCGGCTTACAACCACTCGGTGGGGGATACCCATCTGTGACAGCAGCCGTGTCCTTCTGGGTGAAGCGGATGCCAGAACCAGCGGATGTTTTTCATCAATAGGCATCATCATAATTTACAGAGGCAGACCAAAAATCGTCCTTGCGTTTCGGGTGGTCTGCTCGGCTACGGTTTCAAAGGGAATATCTCTCAATTTTGCAATTTCCCGGGCCGTGTGGTTTACAAAGGAGGGTTCATTTCTTTTTCCCCGCCTGGGTACGGGAGCCAAAAAAGGTGCATCGGTTTCCACCAGCATGCGATCTAAAGGGATTGAAGCGGCCACTTCTTTAATTTGAATAGCCTTTTTGTAGGTTACGGTACCGGGTATTGAGATATAATATCCCAAGGCAATGAACGCCTCGGCCAGATCTTTGTCACCTGAAAAACAGTGGATAACCCCTTTCCGTTCCCCTTTCCCCATTTTTTCAAGAGTTGTGTAAACCTCTTCGTGGGCATCCCGATCATGGATAATCACCGGCAATTCTGCCACCCGGGCCAAATCAAGCTGCGCCTGAAAAATTTTCCTCTGATTTTCTTTTTTTGAGTAATTTCGATAGTAATCCAAACCGATCTCCCCCCAGGCCACCACTCCCGGTTCAGTGGCCAATAGGGACAATCTCTTTAAATCCTCTGCTTCACATTCATCCGCGTCATGGGGATGACATCCCACGGTGGCGGAAATAAATGAATATTGGCGGGCCAGAGCCAGAGCCGACTCGGAACTCTTCACATCAATCCCGATTGAGATCATATGAACAATTCCGTCCTTTCTGGCCCGCGAAATAACCTCGTCCCTGTCTTTATCGAAATCTTTCATGTCCAGGTGACAGTGGCTGTCAATTAACATGGTGTATCCTCTTTTTTGCATTGTGATGCGCGTCTTTATAATGGATCAATAAAGGTTTATCAATGGCTATTCATTCCTTTATTCTTGACTCAACGGTTAATTTATTTATACTTCCCAGTGAGAAACAAACTATTAAGAGGATTTTTTCGGATATGGCTATTGGTAAAAAAACCCTTGAGGAACAGCTTGAATACCAGAAAAAGTTGAATGACATTACCAATAAGATTCATTCAGCCAAAGACACCAATGATATTCTCCTGAAACTGCAGGGTGATCTCCTGAATTTTTTTGATGCGGACCGACTGACCATTTATGTGGTGGATACCGCTAAAAGAGAGATCTATTCAAAAATAAAAACCGGTGATGAACCCATCGAGATTCGCGTGCCCATCAGCAAAAAGAGTCTTGCCGGCTACTGCGCAGCCACCGGAAAGCTCCTGAACATCAAAGATGTTCGCAACGCCAATGAGTTGCAATGTATCGACCCCAGACTGACCTTTGACCTCAACTGGGACAAAAAAACCGGTTACTGCACAAAACAAATGCTGGTGGTACCGGTGGTTTATGATCGCTACCTGTTGGGAATCATCCAGCTCATCAACAAAAAAACAGGCGAATGCTTCAATCAGACCGACCAGTCAGCGGTGATGGACATTTCAAAAGTGCTGGGCATTGCCATTTTCAAAAACCAGAAGGCCGCCCAGGCTGCAAAACCCGGAAAATTTCAGTTTCTAATCTCCAATGGCATCTTGACGGAAACCGATATTAACGAAGCCATCAAACGTGCCACAAAGACCGGAAAAAGCACCGAAGCGATTTTGATGTCTGATTTTAAAATTTCGAAAGAGGTTATCGGCACTTTATTATCTGAATATTACAAAACCCGGTTTGTTCCATACGATGAAAACATGGTCATTCCAGGGGCACTGCTCAAGGACCTAAAGCCCGGGTTTTTTAAAACCCATGTTTTCGTACCCGTCAGCGATGAAGGCGGGAACATTGCCGTGGCCATGGAAAACCCCGAATATCTCCCTGCCCGGGATGTCATCAAACGGGTCATTCAGAAAAAAGATTTGGAGTACTGTGTCTCAACTCGGGAAGATATCTATAATATGATTGATCATTTCTTCGTGGGGAGCGGCAAGGAAATCATTACGGACTCCGGCAGCATTGAAGACATTTTAGGGCAATTGCAGTCCGAAGATGATGATGAACCCGATGAAACCGAAGGCGTGGCCGAAGACGATCGGGCCATTGTTCAATTGATCAACAAGATGATTATCGATGGCTATGCGCGAAAGGCTTCCGACATCCATGTGGAACCCCGCCCCGGCAAAAAAAATACCGTGATCCGGTTCCGAATCGACGGGGCCTGCCAGGTCTACCAGACCATTCCATACACCTTTAAACGCGCCATCATCTCCCGCCTGAAAATCATGAGCGAACTGGACATATCCGAAAGGCGAAAACCCCAGGACGGTAAAATTAGATTCAAGAAATACGCCCCTCTGGACATTGAGCTCCGCGTGGCCACCATCCCCACGGCCGGTAACAATGAAGATGTGGTGCTGAGGATACTGGCCGCCGGAAAACCGCTTCCCCTGGAAAAAATGGGGATGAGTGACCAGAGCCATAAATCCTTTGTGGAAATGATTTCCCAGCCATACGGCATCGTACTGGTGGTCGGGCCGACGGGAAGCGGTAAAACCACAACCCTTCACGCAGCCATGGCCCATATCAACAAGCCGGAAACCAAGATCTGGACCGCCGAAGACCCAGTGGAAATCACCCAGGAAGGCCTTCGTCAGGTTCAGGTCATCCCCAAAATTGGCTTCAATTTCGCAACCGCCATGCGGGCGTTTTTGAGGGCGGACCCGGACGTCATCATGGTGGGCGAAATGCGCGACAAGGAAACCGTTTCCATGGGGATCGAAGCATCCCTTACCGGCCATCTGGTCATGAGCACCCTTCACACCAACAGTGCGCCGGAGACCATCACCCGACTGCTTGACATGGGCATGGATCCCTTTAACTTCGCCGACGCCCTGTTGGGAGTCCTGGCCCAGCGTCTTGTAAGGACCCTTTGCAAGGACTGTAAGGAACCCTATCATCCCGAAAAAAACGAATTTGACGGTCTGGTTCGCGCCTATGAAGGGGACTTCAACCAGCTTGGATTTTCCTATAACGATGACTTTGTTCTGCACAAACCAAAGGGCTGCTCCAAATGCGGCCACACCGGCTATGCGGGAAGAACGGCCATCCATGAGCTTTTGGTGGGCACGGATGACATCAAGGGAATGGTTCAGAACCGTTCAAAAGTGAAAGATTTAAAAGATCAGGCCATAAAGGACGGCATGACGACCCTCATGCAGGAGGGTATCCGAAAAGTGTGTCTGGGATTGACGGATTTTTCACAGGTACGGCGGGTGTGCATGCAGTAGGGGCAGACCTGTGTGTCTGCCCTGGACGACAATTTACGTTCCCCTTTCCGCATCCACAATCCACTTCATCACCCGGGGAATTGCCTCCGGGTTGACGGAAACAGCATCCACGCCTACCGCCACCAGAAGAGAAACCAGGGGCCCTGCATTGGCCAGCAACCGTCCCCGTACCGTAACCGTCCCTCCCGGAGCACGACAGGCATCTCGCATCTGTATGAGTGATTTTTTCATGACATCCCCCGCCTCCCCGGCCCCTGCACCGCTTTCCCGTACCCATCGCTGTAACTTCCGGATATCCAAAGAAAAACCATCGAAAAAAGGGGCAAAATCATTTGCATAAGTCCAATTGGAAGCATGGTCACAACACAGATAAACATGGAAACCTTCCTCTCCCCTTTTGAGCCCTTCTATTTCCAGAACCCCTAGAATCTTCGCGGCATCTTTTAGATCTTGGCAGTAAGGCATCATGAGATGGAGGTTCTTAAAACCGTGCTCATGACGCACGCGACGAAACGCCTCGCACTCAAGGGAAAACGCTTCACAGTACGGGTTACTCAAGTACCGACGCGTACCGCGTAGATCCTGTCCATTTGAACCATATGGATCTTCAAACTGATTTCCGCCGATCAATTGGCGATATTCTTCGGACTCAAAATTCGTGGGCCGCACCACCACAGAATCGGGAAGCCTGGATGCGGCAATTTTCGCCAAACAAGCCGTCAGCCGATTCACAAAATAGTCCTTCGGGTTTGGATATCCTTCCGTGATCGCTTCTATCCGGTATTTGTCATTTCGATTCAGCAGTTTGCCCCAATGAGCTGCCGCCAATGGGTGAATTTTGATCACATTTTGATAAATATAATCCATCCTCACGAGACCGATGCCCCGGCACGGCAGCCGCCACCACTGGAATGCCGCGGCATCGCTTGCGATATTGATCACCACATCCAGGTCCGTATAGGGCACATCCCGGAGGTGATAGGTTTCCTCAGCGTAATCCACAGCACCGTCATAAACAAAGCCGTGGTCCCCTTCAATGGACTGGACGGTCACTTCCTGGCCCTGGGTCAACGCTTGGGTGGCTCTTAGGGTTCCCACAACCCCCGGAATTCCAATCTCCCTGCAGATGAGGGCCGCATGGGAATTCCGGCTTCCGAAATCCGTCACCAGTGCCCTGATGTTTTTCTCCTGTAATTCCCCCACCCAGCCGGTGTTGGCCTGCTCTGCCACCAGGACCGTTCCATCCGTCAATTGATCAATCTCCTCAAAACTATTAATAAGGAATACATTACCCTTGGCAATCCCCTCACCGATACTGACCCCAGTCAGGATTTTTCGGCCACGCTCTTCCAGCCGGCAGAAGGAAAGCCCGGCATCCCGCTTGAAACTGTCCGTGACGGGTCTTGCCTGAACCATGAACAGTTCACCTGATTTACCATCCACGGCCCATTCCATGTCCATGGGCCGCCCGTAGTAATCCTCAATCAATACCGCCCACCGTCCCAGTGTCAAAATTTCATCATCACCCAGAACCAGGCTGCACCGCTCTTCCAGGGTCGTGGGCTTCGTTTCAATCCCACCGCCATCTTTAAAAACATATTTTTTCTGTTTAACACCCAAGTGTTTCTCCACAATGGGGTTACCCCCCTGCCCTCCGAGAAACAGTTTGTACACCCGATATTCATCCGGAATGGTCTCACCGGCCACATCACTCTCTCCTAAGCCCCATGAGGCGGTCATCATGACCATATCGGGGAATCCCGTTTCCTTGTCAATGCTGAACATCACCCCGGCCTTTTCTGAACGGACCATGCGCTGAACAGCCACACAGAGGGAGGACCCGAGATCATCCATGTCCATTTTTTCCCGGTATCTAATGGCCCTGTCGGTAAAAAGGGACGATAAACATCGACGGCACGCCCAAAGCAGATCTTCTTCGCCTTGAATATTCAAATACGTATCCAGCATCCCCGCAAAACTGGCACCGGGCTGATCCTCGGACGTGGCGCTGCTCCGTACACCTACAGCTAGTGAATCGTCCCCATAACGGGCACAAAGATCCCTGTATGCATTTTTAATGGCTGAAGACACTTCTTCCGGAAAATCGCTTTTCAAAACCAGGTTTCGAACAGTTTTTCCCGCCTTACCCAGTTCCAGCTTTTTTGTTCGGTATTCCTGAAGTGTTGAGGCAATTTTTTCTTCCAGATGGTTTTCAGAAATAAAACACCGATATGCATCAACAGTTGTTGAAAATCCATGGGGCACTCGCACCCCCGCATCTGAGAGACCTCTTAGCATTTCACCTAAAGAAGCACTCTTTCCGCCCACTTGATCGATATCATCATAACCCACATCTTTCAAAGATCGAAAATATGGATTCTTTTCCAAACTATTTTCACCCATTATATATGCATTTTCCAATATTCTACTTAATTTTCAGTCATTTTAATTCAGGAGTATAGGGTCATCACAAATGCCGGTCAAGAAAGAAAGAGAAAATGCTTGTCCAAGGATTAAATTCCATTGAGCAAATGCATATTTTTTGATATGTGTATCTATTATTAAAAATATGAAGACGTTCATAATATATTTTCTTTTACATAAACAAAATTCGCATATTATGCCCATCTTTGAATATGAATGTCAAAATTGCATGCGACAGTTTCAGCGCCTCGTCATGAAAGCTGAAGAGGCTGAATACATAGTCTGTCCCGATTGTGGAAAAACCGATATCAGAAAGCTTGTTTCCAGGGTGGCCTACCACCAGTCGGAAATGGATCGGATTGACAGCTATGATCCTTCAGCAAGACAAAGCGACACTTTCATGAAAGACACCCGAAACATCGGGCTGCATGCCAAAAAACGGGCCCGGCAAATGGGTGTTGACCTGGGCGGCAGTTTTGACGCCAAAGTGGAACAGCTGAGGACTAATCCGGCATCTGTTGTTGACAGCGGCGAATAGAGGAACCCCAAAATGGCCAGAGAAGGTGATGTGGTTTTAATTTATCATGAAAACAACCCGACTATTTTTGCCCGGGTGGAAGATATCAGCCCTGATATGAAAAAGGGCTGGTATCACATCACATTGTTGTTGCTCACCCTCCCCACACAGATGGTCACATGGATTCTCAAAGATGCCTACATCGAAGGTGAAGAATTTACCATGGGCGGAAAACCCATGAGACTGGAACCGGTCAAAAGGGTCATGCTGGAAGAGGTAAAAAAACAACCGATGGAGGATAATGCAAAGAAGACCCCTCAGAAGCGGGGTGACGTTGTTCCATTCAAGAAACCCTGAAAGGAGAATCCCAATAAGCCCATGACCAAACTTTATATATTCCTTTTTCGCGCCGTTCTGGCTGCCGTTTTCGCCGTCGTTGTTTCCCGGCTTTTCTTTCAGGATGCGTCCTTCATAAAAGTCGTCGGCGTGGGCGCTGCACTGCTTGGTTTCAGCTATCTATTTGAACATATTAGAAAAAAAGATAAATAAAGGGGATGACAATGAAAAACAAACAATTTGTGTACTCGTTTAGTAAGGGGGATGGAAAAAATAAAAAACTCCTAGGGGGCAAAGGCGCAAACCTTTGTGAGATGACCCAGATCGGGCTGCGCGTACCGCCGGGGTTCGTTATCACCACCGAAGCTTGCCTGGACCATCTGGAACAGAAGAAGTCCGGCCTCAATCCAGCTTTATCCGAGCAGATGCGGACGTCAATGGTGGAGCTTGAAAAAGAGACGGGGAAAAAATTCGGGGACCCCCAAAACCCCCTGCTGGTATCGGTTCGATCGGGAGCTGCCATGTCCATGCCGGGCATGATGGACACCATCCTGAACCTGGGGCTCAATGAATCATCCGTAGCAGGCCTGATCGCCATTTCAAAAAATGAGCGCTTCGTATACGACCTGTATCGCAGGTTGATTCAGCTTTTCGGAACCATTGCCATGGGGCTCAGGGATGACGATTTCAGCATCATTTTTGACGCCGTCAAAAAAGAAAACAACGTAAAAGAAGATGTTGCGATGGATGCGGCCGCCCTTAAAAAAATATGCCAACAGTTTCTGGGTGTCGTGGAACAAAAGACCGGCAAACCATTTCCCCAAGACCCCTACGTGCAACTAGACATGGCCGTGGAGGCAGTTTTCGGTTCCTGGATGGGAAAACGGGCCATTGATTACCGGAAGGAGTTCAAAATTACCAAGGAGATGGCCAATGGAACGGCAGTGAACATCTGCACCATGGTTTTCGGCAACATGGGAAACGACAGCGCCACAGGCGTCGCCTTTACCCGGGATCCCGCCAACGGAGAAAACCGCTTCTTCGGGGAATATTTGATCAACGCTCAGGGGGAAGACGTGGTCGCCGGCATTCGAACCCCTAAACCCATCCGAAAATTGCGCCAGGAGATGCCTGACGTATATCCGGAACTGATGCAATTGCGCCACACGCTGGAGAATCACTACCGTGAGGTCCAGGACCTCGAGTTTACCATTGAAAACAAAACGCTGTACTGTTTACAAACCAGAAGCGCCAAAATGAATGCCGTCGCCCTCATCAAAACTTCCATCGACATGGTGAATGAAGGGCTTATTTCCGAAGAAGAGGCCTTGTTGCGCATTCAACCCGACATGCTGGAACAGCTCCTTCATCCCCGCCTTGATCCGGAAGCCAAGGCGGATGTCCTGGCCCAGGGCCTGCCGGCATCCCCAGGGGCCGCATCAGGTAGAATGGTCTTTAATGCGGACCGGGCCGAGAGCAAAGCAAAACTGGGAGAAAAAGTAATCCTGGTGAGAGAAGAAACCAAGCCGGATGACATTCACGGGTTTTTCGCCGCTCAAGGAATCCTGACCAGCAGGGGCGGCAAAACTTCCCACGCCGCCGTGGTGGCCAGAAGCATGGGGAAACCCTGCGTATCCGGCTGCGAAGCCATTGTCATTGACGACGCTGCCCGGGAAGCCGTGATTGGCGGAATGACCTTCAGGGAAGGGGAAACGATCACCATCGACGGCACCACCGGGAATGTCTATGGGGGCAGTGTTCCCACCATTGAGCCGGAATTTGTCGATGACCTCCTGGTATTGCTGGAGTGGGCGGACGAAATCAGCGAACTCAAAGTCATGGCCAACGCGGACACCCCCGAAGCGGTTGCCAAGGCCAAAAAGTACGGCGCCGTGGGGATCGGCCTCTGTCGAACGGAAAGGATGTTTAATCAGCAGGAAAGACTGCCCGTGGTCCAGGAAATGATCCTGGCGGAGAACACCGCGGATCGTCAGGCCGCCCTTGACAAACTCCTCCCATTCCAGAGAAACGATTTCAAGGAAATCTTTCGTCTGATGGATGGGTACCCGGTGACCGTCCGTCTCCTGGATCCCCCCATTCACGAATTTCTGCCTTCCGCGGACGAAATCATCAGCGAGATTAACAAGCTCGGGGAGTTAAAGCAGACCATTGAAGGCATGTCGGACCTTTCTGAAACGCTTCAGATCATTGATCCTGAACTCCATGGCCGTTATTCCGTCAGCCTTGAGGCCATGCTGCAGGGCCTGCAGGAACTCAAGGCCAAGCATCTGGAAGGTTCCATGATTAAAAACAAAGAACGTATGCTCAGGAAGGTCAGGGACCTGACCGAGATTAACCCCATGCTGGGACACCGGGGGGTCAGACTGGGCATTACCTACCCCGAGATTTACGCCATGCAGATCAGGGCCGTGCTCGAGGCCGCTGCCGAGCACATTCGTGAAGGCGGCAGGGTGGCCCCGGAAATTATGATTCCCCAGGTATGCACCTTGCGAGAACTCACATGGGTGCACGGCTATGTCACCGAAATCAAGAAGGATATCGAGAAAAAATTCGGAATCTCCATCCCCCTTGAATTCGGAACCATGATAGAAGTGGTCAGGGCCTGCATGCGCGCGGGCAGGATCGCGGAGCTTGCGGAATTCATGTCCTTCGGCACCAACGACCTCACCCAGGCCACCTTTTCTTTTTCCAGAGAGGATGCCGAAAACAAATTCCTGCCCCTCTATGAAGACTTGAGCATTCTTGAAAACAATCCCTTTGAAGTATTGGATATCAAGGGGGTTGGCCGACTCATGAAAATGACCATCAAGTGGGCCAGAAAAACCCGGCCCGGAATGACGGTTGGCATCTGCGGCGAGCAGGGCGGACATCCCGAATCCATCCGGTTCTGCCACCACATCAAGATGACCTATGTTTCCTGCTCACCCCCAAGGGTACCCATCGCCAGACTGGCTGCGGCGCACGCCAAAATCAAGGAGAAGGAATTCGTGTTTGATTAACGGACCCGCACATTGAACAAAAAAATAGCGCCGTTCCCTCCGATTCGCTCCTGGTCGATTGGGAACTGCGCTATTTCTTTTTTTACGATTCCTTCCTGCGCTCCTCCTCGCTTCGGATCTCGCGCCGGAGCAGTTTCCCCACCTTGCTTTTGGGCAGCATATCCCGGAACTCGATATACTGGGGCACCTTGTAGCCGGCCAGCCGCTTGCGGCACCACTTGATGAGGTCGTATCCGGTAATGCCTTTGACATCCTCCTTGAGGACCACGAACGCCTTGATGCGCTCCCCCACCTTTTCATCGGGGATGCCCACCACGCAGGCGCCGATGACGGCCTGGTTTTCCTGCAATACCCCTTCGATTTCGGAAGACGACACCCGGTATCCCTTGTGTTTGATGGTGTCCACGGTGCGGTCCACGAAATAGTACTGACCTTTCTCATCAATGGTTAATATATCTGCCGTCCGGTAATAGAGGAGACCATCAATTTCCACAAAGGCTTCCTTGGTTTCTTCCGGTTTGTTCCAGTAGGCGCTGACCATGCGGTCCGAATGAACCAGGGCCTCTCCCTGCTCGCCCGGGGCCACGGGTTCCAGGGTAGCAGGATCCACCAGCTTGACGGTTTTGCTGGGCAACACCCTGCCAATGCTCTTGGGGGGATTGTCCTCGTCGGTAAGGCACATGGTGACTCCGCCACAGGTTTCGGTGGCGCCATACCCCTGGTAGATGGGCCGATCAAACTTTTTGAGCCACCGTCTGCTGATTTCCTCCGGCAACACGTCGCCCCCGTTAAAAGCGTAGTTTAGAGAAGAAAGATCATAAAAATCGATGCGATCATGATCCAGGATCATTCGGTATAGGGTGGGAACTCCGATCAATGTTTTGGCCTTAAACCGATGGATCGCATCAAAAATGGCGTCCAGGTTCACCTTTGGCATGAGTACGATGGCGCCGCCCACCAGAAGCGCGCTCAAGGAACAGGTCTGCCCCAGGATATGAAACAGGGGCGCTGACCCCAGGACCACATTTTCATTAGGTGCAAACAGGGGATCGCAGATGGAAATCTGCTCGCCTGCCGATTCCAGGTACAATCCGTGGGAGATGGGTACCCCCTTGGGGAACTTGGTGGTGCCGCCGGTGTAGATGATTTCCGCCGTATCTTTTCCTTTCTGGGTCAGGAGCGGCAAGGCCTTGGTTTTCCCTTTTACCATATCCCCGAACCAGAGGGTGTCGTCTTCCCGGGACACCTTCCCCTTGGGCACCCGGTCAAAGGTCCAGCCAAAGAGCTTCTTCCACCAGGGCAGTAGGTCTGTCAGTTTGATGGCAATGGCCTTTTTGAGATCGGTTTCGGGAATGGCCTGTTTCACATAGCCGAAATTGGTATCGGAACAGACGATGTGTTTCGCGCCGGAATCATTGGCGATATAGACCAGGTCATGTTTCGTATAGATGGGCGTGATGGGCACCACCACGGCGCCGGCCCGTTGTATGCCCAGCCAGGCCACCACCCAGTGAACGCTGTTGGGCACATAGAGAATTATCCGCTCCCCTTCCGCCACACCGGCTGTTTTTAATGAGCCGGCAAAATTTTCGGCAAGGTTTAGGATGGTTTTGTAGGTGAAACGCGTGCCCAAGTAAATGATGGCCGTTTTGTTGCCGTTTTTCGCGGCAGCCGAAGCAAAGGCTTCAAAGATGTTTCCGTCGGGGTTCAGTGGGGTCATGGTTATCAGATACCACCTTTATTAGCTGTTAGCAGTTAGCTATTAGCCGTTAGCTTAAAGACTACAAGCATTTGTATAATTTTATGCTGAATTGAAACTTTTATTTCTTGATAAAAGCGTATTGCCGGAGAACCTTCTGATTTTATAAATCTAACAGCTAACAGCTAATAGCTGTTTTTAGATACCAAAATAGGCGGCTTTGACTTCCGGGTTATCCATCAATTCCTTTCCGGTGCCGGTTAATGTCAACATGCCGTTTTCAATAATATAGCCGAAATCAATCATGGGAAGCACGGGCCGGGCAAACTGCTCGCTGATGACCACGGTGATGCCCGATTTCGCTTTCAAGCCCTTGATGGCGTCCACCAGCACGTGCTGCATCATGGGGCTCAGGCCCAGGAGGGGTTCATCCAATAAAAGCAACTGTGGCCGGGGTGCCAGGGCCATGCCCACGGCCAGCATCTGTTGCTCGCCGCCGCTCATGAACCCCGCTTTCCGGGATTTTAAAGGAACCAGAGCCGGAAACAGCTCAAACACCTCCGAAATGTTTTCCCGGATTTCCGATTTTTTACGCAGATACCCCGCCATTCGAAGATTCTGGAGCACATCGCTTTCAGGGAAAATGGGATGCCGTTCGCGGCAGAGTACAATCCCCTTTCTGACCCGTTCGCTGGGCCGGGTGTCGGTGATATCCTCCCCTTTATAGAAGACCTTCCCGTAGACCGTAATCCGTTCGCCGCCCCGGCGTTTTTCCTTGATCCGCATATCGATGATCAGTCCTGAGAGGGTGTTCATCAACGTGGTTTTCCCAGCACTGTTGGAACCGATGACCCCCACCACTTGGCCCTCGCGCACTTCCATTCCGAAATCGTTTAAGGCCAGGGCGTTTTCAAAAAAGACCATCAGGTTTTGCACTTCAAGCATTTCGTTCCCTTTCACTCCGCCTCGCTGCCCAGATAGGCTTCCTTTACGTCCGGGCTTTCCATGACGTCTTTCGCCTGGCCCTCGGCAATCTTTCGGCCGTAATTCAGCACCATCACCCGGTCGGCGATGCGGAAAAGCTCCTTTAAGCGATGTTCAATCATGATAATGGTTTTGCCCTGGTGTTTGAGCTTTTCAATAATGGGCACGATACTGGAGACCTCCGCCAAACTCAGGCCGGAAAACAGTTCATCCAGGATGATCAGATCCGGACGGAGGGCCATTGATTTGGCCAGTTCCAACCGCTTCAGATACCCCTGGGGGAGTGCCCCCGCTTTTTTGTAGCTCACGTGGGCGTCCCGTTCAAAGCCCACCTCTTCCAGCAAGTCCAGGGCCACCGCGTCTCTATTTCCGTATTTGCCGCCTGCCAGTTTTTTGACCCGGGGGGAATAGAGCGGCACGATGAGGTTCTTGTAGGCCGGCAGCTGGTAAAAAGGCCGAACCATCTGGAAGGTTCTGGAAATCCCTTCGCTCACCACCTTGTAGGGCGGCCAACCGGTAATGTCTTTTCCCCGGAATTCAATGCGGCCCGCCACCGGCTTCACAAACCCGGTAATAAGGTTCACCAGGGTGGTTTTCCCACTTCCGTTGGGGCCGATAACCCCCAGAAGCTTTCCCGCATCAAGATCAAAATCCACGTTTGAAACAGCTGTCACGCCGCCGAATGTTTTGGTCAAATTGGATACCCTGAGCAAAGGCGCCTGTTCCGTCATGATACGTCCACCCATCTTTCCATTTGCTGATATTTCCTCTGAATAAAAGCAAAGATACCCTCGGGCATCCCCACCACAAAGATAACCAGGAATAGCCCATAGAAAACCATCCTCAGGGCGCCCAAGGCTCTTAGCATTTCCGACAGGGGCACCAGGATAAAGGCTCCGATTAAGGGACCGGCGAAGGTACCTGTCCCCCCTACCACAGCTGCCGCTACCGGCATGATGGAATAATCCAGGGCAAATCCGGGCATACCCGCAAACATGTCCATATGGGTGCCGAAGGCCCCTGCGAAACATCCGACCGACGATCCCAAAAACAACACCTGGGCCTTATACCAGTAGATGTTGAGGCCCGCGCTCATGACGGAACGGTCATTGTCGCTGATCCCCTTGATCACCAGGCCGTAATCGGACCCCATGATCCGCCGAAACCCAAAGAGCGTCGCCAGAAGCGCCAGTTGAATAATAAAGAGAGCCGTCAACTGGTTGGGAAAAGGCGTAAGTCCCGTAAGCCCTTCCGTCCCCCCAAGAATTCGCGTGGCCTCCACCAGTCGGCTCAGCATGAGGGGTACCACGAGGGTCACCATGGCGAAATAGATACCGCGTAGCCGCAATACGGGCAACAGCAGGACCGTACAAAGCAATCCCCCCCCGATGGTGGCAATGGGCAGGGTCAAAACGGGCGGCAATCCCCCATAATAGTTGAGAGAACCTGCGATGTACGATCCGATCCCGAAAAAAAGGGACTGGCCCAGGGAAAGAAGCCCTGCGCACATGAGCATATCCCAGCTCATGGCAAGAAGGGCGTAGATGGCTGTGGAAATGACGACTTCTCGCCAGTATTCGCTGAGCATGGGCGAAAAACAGAGGAGGGCCACCACGGGAACGGCCCCGGGAATCATTAGATATAGCATTTCCCGATAGCTTGTGAGGGCGAATATATCCGCCGAGCGGGCTTTAACGCCGCGATCGATTCTTTCTTTGCGCCTGTTCATAATTTTGACTATATTCTCTCTTCAAGTTCTTTCTGATGGCTGAAAAGCCCGGAAGGCTTCACCACCAGCACGATGGCGATGGCGATGAGGCTCACCAGCATCATCCAGTGAGGTTCCAGGTAATTGGCCGTAATGGTCTGGGAATACCCGATGAGCACACTGGCCACCAGGATGCCCACGGTGCTGCCCAAGCCCCCAACGATGCATACGGCAAGGGCGTTGATCAGGACTTCGTACCCCCCTTCCACCGCAATGGTTCCGAGCGGCAGGATCACCACAGCCGCAATGGCCGCGAGCGCGCACCCCAGCGCCATACTCAACCCCCCCACCAGGTCGGCATCGATTCCGAACGTCAACGCCGTCCGCTCATCCTGGGCAATGGCCCGAAAAGCCAGTCCCGTCCGGGTGTGGTTGGTAAACAGGTACAGACCGAAGGTCAGTCCAATGGCAATGAGACCGATAATCATCCGCTGGTAGTCGATATACACGTCGCCGATACTGAAACTACCATCGATGAAAACGGGCAGGGTATAGCGAAAGCCTACAAAATCAAAATACCGGAACAGTTCCATGATGGCCAGCCCGAGACCGAATGTGGCCATGACCTCCGATAGGGGCATGCCCTTGATTCTCAAAATGACCCCATAGTAGATGGCCAGACCCATGAGCGCCGCCAGCAGGATGGCAATCAAAACGGCCAGCAGGTACGGAATCCCAAGGGTGTTTAAGAGAATCCATACGGAAAACCCGGAGAAAATGTAGACGGCCCCGTAGGCGAAGTTGGCCACGCCGCTGATGCCGAACGTCAAGTTGAACCCCATGGCCAGAAGGGCCAGGATGGCACTGTTGACAAAACCGTAGATAAGGGTACCTAAGAGCATGGAAATCCTGCCTGATCGCGGCTTTCTTGCGAACACCGCGATTTAAAAGGTTTAAAAGAGTTGTCAGTTGTCAGGGTGCAGGGGGCACCTGACAACTGAAAACTGATAACTGACAACTTATTTCAAGCTCTTGAGGCCTTCGGGCAATTGGATCTTGCCTTCTGCAACGGACGGGGGATAGACAATGACCCGTTTTCCCGGCTCTTGCCACTGAATCATGCAACCCAGGGCTTCCACCTCAGGATTATTGCCATAGATCACCTGGTGGTCTTTGCCGAATTTGATGCGGCCCATGGCGCCCTGGCGATCGGTTTTTTCAAGCTCCGCCACCACCTTGTCGCCGTTGACGCTGCCGGCCCGTTCAATGGCTTCTTTCAGCATATAGACCATCTCGTAGGCGGGGGCCGGAGAATGGCCCGCTTCAATGGGCTTGCCATATTTTTTCAGGTATTTTTCGTAGAATTCAACGGATTTGGGAACTTTCGGGACAGGCATGTTGCCGATTTCAAAGATGCAGTTCATGGCGCCCGCGATTTTTCCGTCAAAGGTTTTCCAGGCTCCGGGACCGGCCAGAGGTGAAATAAAACCGGCCATCAGCGCGGGGATATGCATGGTCTTCCACTGTTTCACCAGGATCCCGCTCTGGGGCATGTCAAAAATAGGCAGGATCACCTGGGCGCCATTGGCCTTGGCTTTCATGAGGCCGGCCGAAAAATCCGAACTTCCCGTCGGGTACTGCTGGCGGCCCACCACCTCCCATCCCATTTTTTCAAAGACCATCTTGATCATGAGGTCGCCTGTTTTTCTGGCCCAGGCCACGTCCTGGTTCATGATATAGACCTTGTTGAAACCGAATTCCTTGTTCAAATAGGCCATGGTCCCGCCCAGGTATTTGATGAGATAGACAGCGTTCAAGCAGGCCCTGAAGGTGTACTTGTACTTGTCGTAATCGGTGGTCACCTTTTTCTGCATGCCCGGGGACATGGCCGTCCCAAGGATCATGGGGATCTTGTATTGCCCCACCACATCCATGCAGGCGATGGCACACTCGGAGCGGAATGAGCCGAAGACGATAAAATCCGCCTTGTCTTCCAGAATCAGTTTTTTATGGGCCCGGATGACGTCGCTCACGGGAACACCGGGTTCCGCGCCCCGAGCATCTATGGCAATGACCTTGAAGGGACGAATCTCATCGCCCACTTTAACGCCGCCGGCTTTGTTGATCTCATCAACGGCCATGTTGACACACGCGAGCCCTTCCTTCCCTTCAAGAAACCCGAGAGATGTGGGTACCCCCAGGATTATGGGTTCGGCGGCATGCGAACTTTGAACCGGGACCAGCAAAGCAACCAGTAAAAACATCACAACTGACATAAAACAGACGCTCTTTTTCATGGACTCCCTCCTCATCAATAAAAGATTGTACGTACCTGTCAAGGACCCTTCGTCCTTTGATCAACTGTTCAAACATTCATGTTCCAAGCTACAGGATCAAACAACCGGTCGATCTGTTCCATAAAATTCCAAGGACGGTAAAATCATCCCCCATTAAAGATGTCGCACATGCCATCGTAATTGATCTTCCAGTAATGTTATACTGCCAGATTCCTACCATCTTAAAGCAAGTCAGGTCAAGGGGCAAAATCCCGACGTGGCAGCAATCATGATGCATTTCCTTTGCGACCAAATCTGCTGCAAGATATTTTTCAAGGTATCGAGGACCCTGGTTTCATAAATGCCTTCTCTTGCCAGAATACACGACTGCTTGTCAACAGAGCTGCTCCAACGGCGAGATCCAAAACAACCACGCCGACCAAGGCCGGGAAAGAGGTGTATGCCAATCGGGACAACACCACACCGGCAGCTATCATGAGAAGAAGTAGGACAAAAAAACCGGGGCTGAAAAACTGCCAGATTCTCGGGTTCCTCAAACTGGAAATGCGTGTCAGATTTTTTTTGCAGCCCCTGGAAAATAGGAACTTGCCCTTGACTGCACCCAGCAAAAGCCCTGCTATGGCCACGACCCAAAGCCACACTGGACTTGGAAAAAGGGAAGCGGATCCAGCCAGAAGTTTTACGCCTTTAACCAGCAGGATAACCCCGCCCAGACACCATACCAGAGCAGCCAGGATATTCAACATTCTCACAAGGGCAATCCTTTGGTTCCGCTCAGCCAAATGGGGTTTTGGTTCATCTGCCATTCTCACTCCCTCAAAAAAACGTATTGCATTCTAAGGCGATCAAATGGATATGGTCAAGGATTTGTTAATCTGTAAACGAGACAGAAACTATCATGAGAATTGCTTATTTTAGCGTACAGCCATTGTGATTTTGATGAAACTCTGATACAAGATAACCCTTTACGGTTAAAAATTATAGGTGGACGGTTTTAAAAAAACCACATCAGGCACAATTAAAAAAGGAGAACCCCATGTCTGTAAACTTACAAAACGGACCCAGTAGTGTTCCGAAAAAACGTCATACGTCTGAATTCATTCTAATCCTGTTGTTGTTGCTGTCGGTGGTGGGCATTGCACTCACCGATTTCAGTCCCACCAAAGGATTCTGGTACTGGATGGCCATGGGCCCTTTATTCTGCGGAGCGGCCATCACCATTGAGTGGTCCCGTATGAACCGCCAGGGAGAAAGCAAAGGCAGGCTGGTATGGACGCAGATTTTCCACTGGTTCGGTTACCTGATCACCATATACCTGGTCTTCATACTCAGCGTTCAGGAAACGGGACGACTCAATAATGTGGACGTGGGACTCGTAGCCCTTCTGATTTTAGCTTTTGCCACCTTCACTGCCGGAATCACTGCCAGTTGGCGGATCTCCGTCGTGGGCGTTTTCTTAGGCATTGCCGTGGTGGCCATAGCCCTCCTGGAAGAATATATCTGGGCGCTGCTGATTCCCCTGGCGCTCATCATCATCGGCGCTTTTTTATTTCGTCGCCGAAAATCAAAAAAGGCTCGGGGAGTTTAAGGTTTTGGGAAATACCATGGAACTTCTGAAAATAGACCGTGACAAATGCAAAAAAGACGGCATCTGCGCCACCGAATGCCCCATGTCCATCATACAAATGGATCATGAAGAAGGTTATCCCCGCCTTATACCCGACACGGAAGAAGTCTGCTTGAGATGCGGACATTGTATTGCCGTCTGCCCGCATGGGGCGCTCCAGCACGCCAGCATTCCCATAAAACGGTGTCCATCCGTTCAAAAGGATCTTGCCATCAACCGGGAACAGGCCGTACAGTTTCTGAGATCACGACGCTCCGTCCGGCTTTATAAGGATAAACCGGTGGAAAAAGAAAAGATTCAGGAACTCATCGAGATCGCCCGATACGCACCCACCGCGGGGAATCGGCAGATGATAAACTGGCAGGTCATTACCGACAACGACAAGATCCACCAACTAGCCAAACTTACCGTTGAATGGATGCGCTTTATTCTGGAAAAAGGTCCCGAAGCAGCACGCGCCCCCTATTTCCCCACTATCGTGACCGCCTGGGACAAGGGCATGGACCGGATCTTGAGAGACGCCCCCGCCCTGGTGGTGGCCCATGCTCCCAAAGAAGCGTTAAACGGCATGGTCGATCTGACCCTGGCCTTGTCCTATTTTGAATTGGCAGCACCCACCTATGGTCTTGGAACATGCTGGGCGGGACTGCTTCAGGGAGCGCTTCTTTCAAGACCGGAAATCAAAGAATTGCTGGGGCTCCCGGAGAAACATCCCCATCACTACCCTATGATGCTGGGATATGCCAAACCCAGATACTACCGGTTGCCGGAGCGGAAACCACCGAAAATTGTGTGGGGTTAAATTATTTTAACCCGTATTTCTTCAGTTTGTACCGCAGCATCCGTTCACTGATGCCTAAGATTCGGGCAGCACGCGTCTGGTGATTTCCGGTTTCCGCCATGGCATCCTGCACCATCTCCTGCTCCAGAAACGCCATCGCATCTTTCAGAGTCCCCCGTTTCCAGTTCCGGTTTCCCGACCCATTTCCCTCAACCGCGGAAAAAGGCAGGTCCGCAGTTTCAATATAGTCCCCTCTGGCAATCACCACGGCCCGTTCCAGAATGTTTTCCAGTTCCCTTACGTTTCCCGGATAGTTGTACTTCATGAGCAAGTCCCGGGCTTTGGACGAAACACCTTTAATTTTTCGATTGTTTTCCAATGAAAACCGCTTCAGAAAATGTTCCATCAGTGGCCGAAGATCTTCCTTCCGGTCCCTGAGAGGGGGAATCGTAACGCCCACCACATTCAATCGGTAAAACAGATCCTCCCTGAACTCCCCTTCTTTCATCCGGTCTTCCAGGTCCCTGTTGGTGGCGCTGATAACGCGAACATCTGAATGAAAGGTACGGTTCCCGCCAATCCGCTGAAACTCTCTTTCCTGAAGGAACCGCAGCAGCTTTACCTGGACCGTGTTGGTCAGCTCGCCGATTTCATCCAGAAAAAGTGTTCCGCCATCCGCTTCTTCGAATCGCCCCAGACGGTTTCCGGAAGCCCCTGTAAAAGCGCCTTTTTCGTGACCAAACAGTTCGCTTTCGAGAAGCGTCTCGGGCAAGGCCGCGCAGTTGACGATGGTCATGGGTTTTTGGGCACGGGGGCTCAGGTCATGGATTAAACGGGCAATCAGTTCCTTCCCCGTACCGCTTTCCCCCTGTATTAGAACGGTGGCCCGGCTTTGCGCCACACGGCCCACCAGGTTGACAACCTCCTCCATGGCCGTACTCCGAAAAATGATCCGGTCAGGTGTTACCGCTTTCCCCTTTAGTTCTTTCCGAAGCAATTTATTTTCGCGCACGATGGTTCGTCGCCCGGAAATGCGATCAATGAGCAATTGCAGTTCATCTAAATCAATGGGTTTACTGATATAGTCGGATGCGCCGGCTTTCATGGCACTGACTGCCGTTTCAACGGTACCGAAAGCGGTCATTACCACCACATCCACCTCGGGATTCAACTGTTTTGCAGCCTGAAGTAATGCCATGCCGTCCATACCCGGCATTTTATAGTCGGTCAACACCAGATCAAAATGCTCTTCCCGCAACTTTGTGAGAGCACCTTCTCCATTTTCAGCTTCGGATACCGGATACCCTTCCTCCTTTAAAAAATCCCGAAGCATTTCCCGCTGACTCTGCCCATCTTCCACCACAAGAATATTTAATTTTTCAGTCATTTATAACCGCTTTCCGGAAGCCCTTTCTTTTGGTTTTCAAGGGATGTCACCCTTTACGGGGAGCAGGATATCAAAGGTGGTTCCCACGCCCCATATGCTTCGAACCCTGATTTCCCCACCGTGGGCCTGAATCATCTCATGGGCCAGGGCGAGTCCCAGGCCAAGGCCCTGCTCTTTGGTGGTAAAATCGGGATTGAAAATTTTATCCACATCGTCCCCGGCAAGGCCTGTACCGGTATCGGAGATGGTAATGACTGCCATTTCATTTTCTTTTGTGCTAAACCCGATTGTCACGGTCCCGGATCCTGAAATGGATTCCATGGCATTCTTCACCATGTTGATGAGGGCCTGTTTAATTTTATTTCCGTCCATCAACATCATGAAACGGGATTCAGTCCCGGTTATCCGGATCTTAACACCCCCGGATCGCGCCTCTTCCCCCATAAGCAATCCCACCTGGCGAACCAGATCCACCAAGTCGCCGATTTCCAGTTTCAACTGACCCCCTCTTGAGAGTCCGAGGAATTCTTCGATGATTCCATTGAGTCGTCTGATCTCATGACGGATCACGGGTGAAAGCTGCTGCAGGTTGTCTTGTCTGAGTCGCTGGCAGGCCATGCTGATGGCATTCAGCGGATTTCGGATTTCGTGTGCCACACCCGAAGCCAGACGGCCCATGGCCGACAATCGCTCGGCCTGGTGAAGCCTGCTTTCCATCCGCTGCACGCCGGCCAGATGGCGATTCTGGTTTCGGTAAAGCAACCACATGGAAAGTACCACCATGAAAACCATGAGTCCCATGGCAATAATACCCCAGCGTTTTTCTTTTACGATCATCCGGTCAAGATTATCCGTATTGAGCCCCAGGCGTGCAATTAATGAGATACCCCCGTCCAGCACCCCCGCATTCAGCGACAGGCTTTCGATCATCATCAGCTGCTTTCGGCCATTCCAGATGACCCTTTCGCCGGCTCCTCCCATCTGCTTTTCAAAAGCACCTGACACCAACAACTTCTCATTGGAAAATTCCGGGCACGTCCCTGATTGAAAAAGTGTCAGACCTTCACCACCTGTGACCCAAAAACAATCGGCTTCTGAAGGCATCCCTACAGTCTCTACAGCCATTTCCACTGCCATTCGCAATTTCCAGAAAAGAAACGACTTGTGGTCAAAAACCAGAACAACAAACCCTTTTTTGTCTTTACGACGAAGGGCAAGAAATCGTAAGGAAGTGGCCCCGTTTAAGGGTTCGAATATCTGGATTATCAGGTCTTCATGTTCTCTTACCATGGTCGAAATCGCTTTTTGGACCGTACTGGAAACAGATCGTTTTTGAAATATCAGAGCACCTCGATCATCGAATAATGCCAGATTCCACAAACCCTGCCTGGATATCAGCGATATCAGTTCCTCATCTCTGCGGGTCCCATTTTCTGTTTCATGATCAATTCGCTGCGCTAGGTCCAGAATTGACATAACCATGGACTCCTGCAGGGAAAGGCGCTGATCCTCGAGACCCGTTGAAGCGGCCCCGCCAAAATCCCATTCCGGGATGTTGCTCATCCGTTGCAGATTGAATCCCACTGCCTGTTGAACGGTCCTAATGAAATCACCCCCCCGCTTTTCCATATACTCCGCAAGGGTTTTGTCGAGAGTTCTGAAGTCCACGGCAGCCATGGTTAACAAAAGTGCTACAAAAACAAAACATACGGCTGCCAGCGCCAGGGGCTGAAGGAATCGATCCCTTGGATGTCGGCGTTTTACCATTGAAGAATCTCTTTCTTGTTTCATAAATCAAAGAATAGCCGTGAAAACGAAAAAAAGTCAATGATCACGTCCGTTCTTTAACGCAATCTATTCGACAGTTTTGTCGCGTGCCCTTTTGCATATTCGACAATTGTTGCCGTTTCATCTCCGGGAATCCTCTCCTTGAACAGTTACTTTTGCGGCTATTGCAGGAAGAACATCCCCATATCAGTTGGGGGGAAAGTTTGGCATGCTTTATGCTGAACATCTACTTCAGAAACAGAAAGCCAACACAACGAAACGGTCTTTCAAAATGTCAATCCAAGGAAAAGGAGAAAAAAAAGATGAAAAAAATAAGTATTGCTGTAGCAGTTCTATTGGTGCTTGCCGTTGCGACTTTTGCCATGGCGGACCCAGGGAGTAGGTTCTTTGACAGAAAGGGGCATCTGGACCCTGCCATAATTGCGGGACTGGAACTGACCAGTGAACAGACGGAAAAAATTCAGGCCCTCCACGAATCTGCAAAAAAAAAAATTATACCCGTCAAAGCCCAATTGGCCACAAAGCGGGCGGAAATGAAATTGTTATGGACACAAACAACCCTTGATGCCGATAAAATCAAGGCCACCCAGAAAGAAATTCAAGCGCTGAGAACTCAGATTCGGGACACTAAAACAGATATACGCATCGCTTTTCGGAACCTCCTGACCCCTGAACAAACCTCAAAACTTCTGGCCTCGGGTTTTGGCCGGGATGGCCGCGATAAAAAAGGCCGCGGCTATGGCAAGGGAAAGGGGGGCGGTTATGGCAAAGGACAAGGCTGCGGAAATTGGGGACCCCAGTGCAGTGGGTGTCCCAGGAACACGCAATAAAAGCATAAGATCATCAAGAAGGAAAACGCCACACCATGCCTTTCCCGCCACCGGGCCGAAACCCGGGTGGCAGAAAGGCCGTTCATTTCATTCGAACAAAAATCGGCTCATTTCACCCGCTTCCATGTCCACATGCACCATGATGTTCCTGAAAGGTTTTCCCCGGTTTAGAAGGATCTTGATCACCTCCATGGCCTGAAGCGTGGCCACAAATGACGGCGTGACGGCCGGAACCCCTAAGAGTGCCTCAGGACTCTTCTCCGGGTGTTTATCCGTATCGCCGTTGCCGTAGAGCAATGAAAAACCCTTGTCTTCCGGAAAAATGGTCATCAACTGCCCTTCAAAGCCCGCCACAGCACCATGCACCAGTGGAATTTTCAGTGAACGGGCAGCAGCCTGGATACTGAAGCGATCCGGCACATTGTCCAGGGCATCCACAATCACATTGGCTCCAGCCAGGATCTCTTTTGCATTTATAGCATTTAAGCGAACCGGATGTGTCTCGACTTCAACACCAGGATTGACATTTTCAAGCACCCGAGCCGCCACTTCACACTTTTGTTGGCCCAAATCCGGACCGCTGGACAAGGCCTGTCGATTCAGATTGGTTTCATCAAAACGGTCATGGTCCACCACCACCAGAAATCCGATTCCCATCCTCGCCAGTAACAGGAGGACCGGGCCGCCAAGTCCACCCGACCCCACCACGACTACGCGTGATGTCACCAGTCGGTGCTGTTCTTCAATGGAAATGGTTTCCCGGTTTCGAATATATCGATAGGGACAAATCCCAGCATTCAGGGCTGCTTCATAAACAGCCCGAACCCCACAACCGAAACGGACTGCCGCATCAACAGCCGAAGCGTCTTCCAGTATCCGTACCTCTCGCCCGGCTGTATCGTGAATGGTTTTTGACCGATCGAGTATCCATTTTTCCATCTTGTTTACCTTCCGCTTTCTTCATCGACCCGTCCCTTTTTGCCCCCGTTGAAACGCTGCCTGGTAAACCCGTCGCTGCTCACAGTTGAAATGATCTATGGTTGCCTGTTCTTCCAGCGTAAGCTGCCTGTTTTCGCGAACAGCCCTGGCTTCCATGCTACGAATTTGCTCATAAAAATCATGCCCCTTTTTTATACTGTACTGCCGAATCTCTCTCAGATGCAACTGAAGTTCAGTAATATGCCCATTGGGCATACACAGGTTCAGATGAATATCCCAGAACCCGCTGGGCAAAGGTTCCAGCGCCCGATCTTTCACGCGAACGACCTCATAATCCTGATGCAATATAAATTCCAAGGCCTGGTAAACCTGGTCAACATCATCGTATTCGATGGAGCTGCGGGAAATATCCTTCAGTGCCGAAGCATCCCCGCCCAATTCCACTTCAATTTTCTCCCTGGCCCGTGTTCTCCCCTTGAGCCCGCCACCCGGAGGGAAAACCGGGGTTCCGCCGGTACTTTCCGCTATGATACGGGTCATTCGTTTAAGATCTTTATCGGCCACAACTGCTTCCCCATAGAGGGCATCCAGATTGCGGGTGTCCTGTCGGGGAACCTTGCCGCCAACTTTTTCCGCTACAACTTCCCGTGCCCACAGACTGATGGACAATTGTTTCGGAGTGAGCTTGAATAATGGTTCAGAACAAGGTGACGAACATGAAACCGATTGAACGTCCTCACCGGCATGGACTTCCGGAACCGGCGCCAGAAAAAGAACCCGGCACAGGGAAAAAAGCAGCACCCCCAGGGGAATAAATAATCGGCAGAACCGTTGATAATTGTCTTTTCCGCTATTCATAAAGCCAAAGTGATCTAATAAAATTTCCGAATCATAAGTATTACAGCGATCAGAGGCACCATACCTGAAAGTCCTACTTCGGGCAAAGAAAAAGGTGGGGAATGAGCGGGCCTTTTTTATCGCTCGGTGGTGGCCAATTTCAACGCAAGACCTAAGAAAACAGTTCCAGCCACACGGTTCATGATTTTCTGGGCTTTATCGGACCGATTCACCCACTGGCCCATGGTTCCGGCCAGCATTGCAATCCCCCCGAAAACCAGAATGGTCGAAAGAATAAACAGCCCCCCCAGTATAATAATCTGCAACCACACGGGTCCTCTTGACGGATTGGCAAACTGGGGTAGAAACGCCAGAAAGAAGATGGAAACCTTCGGATTTGTGATATTCATGATAATGCCGCGACCGTAAAGTTTCAAAAGACGGATTTCGCAGTTACCCTGTGCCTGAATTTTTGAGACAGAGGCCCGAAAGGCTTGCCATGCCAGATATAACAAATATCCGGCGCCTGCCATTTTGAGCGCGGAAAACGCCAGCGCTGATTGTTGAAAAATCACGGCAACACCCAGTGCCACAGCGAAGCTATGAACCACAAGTCCCGTGCAAAGCCCGAGCACGACAGTCAGCCCGGAGCGTTTTCCGTAAAGAGAAGATTGGGTGAGAACAAATATGTTATCGGGTCCAGGAGCCAACGCAAGCAATACGGAAGCCAAAAAAAATGTCAGTAATGTTTCGACAGGTATCATTTTATTTTCCCTTACAGCACGCCTTCGTCCTTATTTCAGGCAGCGTTTGGTGTCTGATATCAATCGATGAAAGTGTTTTGTAATACTTGATTTTTTGAGCTTTACTGCAAATCCACCTCCCTGGTCAACGCAAAACTGCCATTGATGACTGTATTCCATAAAAAATTGCTTTTAGGAAAAACAGCTTCCCATCACCCTATCTCAAAACCAAAAACGGGCTTCAAATCAAAAATGCTGTTATTTCCAATTCGGTGTCAATCCGGTTGACAGAAAAAAGTTTGCATGGTTAAATATCGACACTATCTTTGATCATAAAGGACGATGAGAATCCATGAAATCCTGGCAAATCATTTTGATAAACGGTTGCGTAACGGTTCTGGCTGTGTTTGCGGCAATGGGCATATTTATCCCCGATGCGCCACCTGATAGAATAAAAGAAATCCAGGAATCACTGGATGCTCAGGTTAAAGATGTTCAGTTGAAGCTGAACATCATTGAAGAAGCTATTCTGAAGCAGAAAGAACGCGTTTTGGTTTCCCCGGCGTCTGGTGGATCTGCCAAAGATTCCGAAGCCCTCAGCAAACTGGAACGGAAACTTGATATGATACTGGGGAAGCTGACCGTACTGGAAAATAGAGGTACGGGAACCCAGGGATCCCAGACTTTCAGGCGTTCCTTTAGACCACCCATGAAGTCGCCGCAGTTACCGCCACAACTTTCGACAAAAGGAGAAGGCCCCTCAAGTTGGATTGACACTCTTCCCGAAGATAAGAAACGGGAAGTGGAAATCATTTTTGAAGAACACCTCCAACGAATGCGGAATAGTCTTCCGCCGCCCGATCCGGACGGCAGACCGCCGGACCGCGAAACCGTTATGAGAGTCGTGAAGGAAAACGATGTACTTTTAAAACAAGACCTAAAAACAACATTAAATGAGAAAGAGTATCAACAGTATCTGGATTCTCATCCAGAACCCACTATACAAACGCTGAGACTACCGGCTGTGCGAGGTAACCCATAAACCGGTAATTTTAGATCATAAATTCTTAATTTTTCCAGAAAGGGGGCAATCACCGAACAAAAAATCTGTAACGCCTGGAATTCAACCAATTGTTATTTTGACTTAGGGAGGAGATATCATGGAGAGAAAAAAATTAAAAAGGATAGCTGTCACAATAGCTCTGATCGGAGCATTTTTCATGTTCGGCGCGGGAATTAAGAAAGTCGAAGCCGCTAATATTGATGACGCAGCATTTAATGCCATCATTGCGGGATTTTATCAAGGTGCGGGTGAGCAAAGTTGCGCTTTAGCATTTTATTACACTAACTATTCGTATTTCTACGATGCATATGTTTACTTTGATACTGCCAGGACTGCGGCTTACAATTCAGCCTTATATGCGTCCTATTCTTCCGCTTATTATGCCTATAACGCATATATTGCCGCATTTGAGGCCTATGATTATCTGGATGCAGCGACTTACTATGCATATGACTTCTGGAATTATGGTACGAATGGATCCGGTGACCTCTCATTTTATTATGGTGGTCTTGCAGCTCAATCCCTCGCATACGCACAATATTATGCGGCTTACCTGTACTAGATACATCGGCATTTTTTGAAACCCCATATACATTGTAATGATGGAAAGCTAAGATGTTGTTCATAAACTGTGATCATCTTAATCTTATGTGTGCTGAAAGCGGCTAGAGTAGAGAATAGGATATGACCATGCTATCATCATCTGGTTTTAGAATCTTCTAGCCGCTTTCGGCATAAAAACCACCTGTACTGCATCAAAATTCGGATGCATGAATGAATACACCAGGTACCATCTCCCAATCCCTCTTTCATTTTTTTCTCTCATTTTTCCTGGGTTATGTGCTGTTTCGTGAAAAACAGCATCCAGTGAAAAATCATTTTAAAGTGGTTGACATCAGCACTTCTGCATGGCCCTTATTCGCAATCTTTTTTATGGAGGCAAAACATGAAACATTTCAGGCATGCGTGGATTCTACTTCTGGTCTTTTTTCTCGCGACCATACCTGTTACCGGAATAATGGCTGAAAACAGCGATGATGCCTGCATCAAATGCCACAGGGAGATTTCTCCCGGTCAGGTGGCGGATTGGCGGGCCAGCAAACACAGTAAAGAAGATGTGGGATGTGTTGAGTGCCACGGCGACAAACACGTGGACGCTAAAAGCTACAAACTCGCCGTACTTCCTGATGAAAAGGTATGCGCCCAATGCCACGAAGAAAAGTTCAATGAATTTGTCAAGGGGAAGCACAATCTGGGCTGGGCTTCCATGATGGCAATGCCCGTCACCCATCTGGAGCCCGATGAACTCATCGAGGGCGGCCGAGGATGCGGCGGATGCCATAACATGGGGGTGAAAACCAGGGCTCAGAAGGAAGCGCAGCTTAAATTAGGATACCGCTACCAGAACAATTCCTGTGACGAGTGCCACACCCGCCATGCCTTCTCCAAAAAAGAAGCGTTAAACCCCCGGGCCTGCCAGCATTGCCACATGGGATTTGACCATCCGCAATGGGAAATGTGGAGCAGCTCCAAACACGGCACGCGAACATTGGTCAAGGAAGTGGGGGACCTGCCCGAAGGCGCCAATGCGCCCAAGTGTCAGACGTGCCACATGCCGGATGGGACACATAACAACCACACGGCCTGGGGCTTTCTGGGGGTTCGTCTCCCCTTACCACAAGACCCCCAGTGGAAACAGGACCGCATCACTATTTTAAAGGCCCTGAGTGTGCTCAATCCGGAAACCGGGCAGCCCACCGGTTTACTGGACGTCGTCAAAAAGCTGAAAATGGCCCGGCTCACCCAGGAATCATGGCAGGCAGAGCGGGATAAAATGATCAAAATCTGCGCCCAGTGCCATTCAAAGACCTATGCCACAAAGCAGCTGGAAATGGGCGATGAAATGCTTCGAAAATCCGATCGCCTCATGGCCCAAGCCATTGAAATTGTGGCGGCGCTTTACCGGGACGGCACTATCGTGAAGCCGGAAGCATATCCATTCAACTATCCCAATCTGCTCTTTTTCATGCGGACCGGGGGTGGAAAGCTGGACAAGCTTTCCCATATTGATCAGATTCTCCTAAAAATGTACCTCAAGCACCGCATGCGCACATTTCAGGGATTCTTTCACATTAATCCGGATTACGCCTACTGGTACGGCTGGGCTGCCATGGTGGAGGACCTGGGTAAGATCGAGGAAACCGCTAAAATCATGCGGGCAACACACAAAACAACCAAATAAAACATGTATTTCCATCAAATTTCCGGGAGATTATGGCACCGCCCGGTGAATCTGATTATGAACTCAATTTTTGACGGTTTACGGCCAATTCCGACTTTACGGCTATTCCAAGCTTTTCCATGAGAAACGGTTTTTTAAGATAGTTGCCGGCCCCTAAACGTTGCGCTTCTCTAACGCGATCCGTTTCCGAAAAACCGCTGGCAATCACCGCCTTCTGGCCGGGATGCATTTCAATAATTTTTCGGTAGGTGTCCAATCCATCCATGCCCGGATCCATTATCATATCCAGCAGTAAGAGATCAGCTTCATGCTCTTTGAAATACGTCACCGCTTCTTCCCCGCTTGAAACGGAATAGACCCTGTACCCCAGTTGTTTCAGCATACCAGCAGCCACTTCCCGCTGTTGTTCCATATCATCAACAACCAGAATCAATTCGCCTTCCCCCGCATAATCTTCAGCCCGAATTTCCGACCCATCAATAGCCGATACATTTCGGGTAACCGGAAAGTATAATTTGAATGTCGTCCCTTCTCCTTCGATACTCTGAACATCAATAAATCCCTTGTGGTCCTTTACTGTCCCCCATACGACCGCCATACCAAGACCTGTACCGCTTCTCCCCATTTTCTTTTTGGTGTAAAACGGTTCGAAGATCTTGTCGATGTCATCCGGTGAAATACCCGTGCCGGTATCGGCAACAGTCAACATCACATAATCCCCCTCCTTGATGTCATCATAGCCTGCAACGGGTCGGTCCATGTAACATTGGTCTGTAGAAACAACGATACGTCCTCCCCGGGGCATGGCCTCAACCGCATTGGAAAGCAAATTCATAACCGTTTTGGACAGGTGCGTTGGAGAACCCATAATGGTCAGACCCTCAGCTTCTTCCAGTCGCACTTCCGTCTGCACATCTGGGGAATACTCCCTGATTTTATGATATTCCGGGCTACTCAGAAACTGGGACACCACCTGGTTCAGGTCAACCGGCTCCGTCGGCATGACTGCCCTTCTTGCCAGGGTTAGTAGATCCTGAACCACGGCAACAGCTTTTTCCCCTGATTTCTGTATGGTCGCGATAGGTTGCCTAAACGGACTATCTTCGGGGAGTTGCATCAACAGCAATTCCGGATAGCTGACAATACCGGAAAGGAGATTGTTCAGATCATGGGCCACGCCGCCCGCCAATGTCCCCACAGTTTCCATCTTTTCCGCCCGTTGCAACTGGTCTTTAATGCGTTTTTCTTCGGTTACATCCCGTGCAATACCCCGAAAACCGATGGGATTTGACGCTGAATCCCTGATCAACGCCACAGAAGTCTCCAAAATTCCGATGGTACCGTCTTTCCTGATAACCTGCCATTCAAACCCTTTGGCCGGCGTTCCTTCCCTGTAAACCTTGTTAAAGGCCTCATACTGTTTTCTGGCAGCTTTTTGACTGGAAAAATTCCGATTATTCATTCCAACCATTTCATCTCTTTCATATCCGAGGATTTTGCACATGGACTCATTATAAAACATAAAATTTCCTGCAATATCTACCTCATAGTATCCTTCCTGGATGTTTTCGATGATGGAACGGTAACGCTCTTCGCTGTTTTGAAGGGCTTTTCTGACTCGCCTGCGTTCGGTGACGTCTTCAATTGCGACCACCACGCCCTTTGTCGAGTCGTCCATACTCACAGGTGAAGCTCTCAGAAAAATGTCCCGAACAACCCCATCCCTTCTCACATGGCGCGTTTCAGTGGATGAAATACCCAAATCCCGTAGGGGCGCATACAGTGCCCGACCCACGCGATCGCGTTCATCTTCATTTTCATAAAGCATCCGCGTTGTTCGGCCAATCAGTTCAACTTCCGTGTAACCCATGATATCACAATAGGTATCATTTACAGCAATGTACTCACGGTCCTTCACAATGCAAAGGCCAACCGGCGCCGCACTGAAGGTACTCTGAAGCCGGGATTGACTCTCAATCATGGCCTTTTCGGCTTGTCGTTCACGGGTAACATCTCGAACATTAATAACAATACCTTTTATGGAGGGATCATCCAGAAGGTTGGTTCCAACCGCTTCGAGATTGAGCCATGAACCATCTTTTTTCCGGTGCCGATACTCGGTACGAACAAATCCCGCTTTATCTTTTTGGACCATTTTAAGGCTTTCTCTCAAAATCCCCACATCATCCGGATGTACGAATTCAAAACCGCTCTTTCCGATGAATTCATGGGGGGAATAGCCCGTAATCGCCTCCACGGAGTCACTGACGAATTGTTCGATACCGTTCTCGTCTATAATAACCTGGATATCACTGGAATTCCGCAGCAACGTCCGAAATCGATTTTCACTCTCAGACAAAGCCTTTTCAAGGGCCCTGACTTGATTTTCCATTTCCTCATAGGTTGGCTTTTCCGGCATATTACCCCCCAGGTTTTAATAGAGTCCAAAATAGTCCCAAAATAAATTCGAATTCAAAATTCGGAATGCGGATGGCCTCAATTTCCGATTCCATTACTTCTCGGAAAGAAATTCCGAAATCAGGCGTGCGGTTTCTTCCGGTTTTTCTTCCTGAGGAACATGACCACAGAAGGGTATCACTTCCAGCGTTGCATTGGGGAGGGTTTCTTTGAATTTAAAACCATCTTTCAACGGAATCCACGCATCATCCCTGCCCCAGATGATCAGGGTATCAACCTGAATTTCTGGGATACGCAAAGCATATTCTTCTACGGAAAGCGTGGAGACGGAGCGCCCCACCGAGGTCAGGGCACCAAGGGCATTTTCCGTACGGAGGCGGTTATAATAAGCATCAATCTGTTCCGCCGTAATGGCAGCAGGATCAAAATAGACCTGCTTGAAAGTATCCTCAATCATCCAACGACCGAAAAAAAGCCTTGCAATGCCCCCTGCTCCGGGAAAACCCGCAAGGTATACCGGAATTGGCATGTCTTGCATAAAGCCTGCGGCATCAATCAGCACCAGTTTTTTCACTTTGTCAGGATGCACCAAGGCCATGTTCCAGGCGATGGCCCCACCCAGTGAATTTCCCACAAACACGACCTTTCGAAGCCCCATTTTATCCATCCAGGCGTTTACTTCCTCCATCAGCTGCTCTGGTGAATAGTCGGCACCTTCAGGTTTATCGGACCACCCGAAACCTTTCATGTCCAATGCCCACACATGGTACCCATGGGCCTGCAGGATCGGAGCGACTTTCTCCCAGGTATAGGTGGAAGAGGCGAAACCGTGGAGCAAAAAGATATCCTGCCCCGGTCCGTGGTATTCGGTGTAATGATAATTGACGCCATTAACAGCCACAAAATGATCGTGCTGATCCGGGTGCGGCACTTTCCCATTGAGGAGGTTCGGAACGAAAAGACCGCATGAAACACTTGACAAGAAGGAGAGGCATAAAAGGAGCAACAGGAGTATTCGCTTTTTTTTCATGACGTCCGTTTCTGAGGGTGCAGGGTTCAGTTTTCAGGGGGCGGGAAAAAAGCGGTCCAGCCCTGTATTTTTGTACCAATATGTGACATTTTGAGTCCTTTTGTCAAGGCATGGTATTTCTCGAAACCAGAACCGGGTGCGAGATTCGATTTTCTTCCCCATATGCTTGAATAATCGTGCTGAAAGGGGTATCTTTCTCAAAATCATCCATAAAAAGAACCCAACACAACCAAAAAGGATACAAACGTTTAGAGAAATTCATATGGTAAAAATTCTTTTGATCATGACGGGAGGTGGTCTGGGTGCCCTTTGTCGCTACGGACTGGGTCTGGCGGGTGGTAGATTTATCGGCGTGGGGTTTCCATGGGGAACCTTTGCCGCAAACATGATCGGCTGTTTTCTGATCGGTGTGGCCTTTGGCCTGGCGGGGAGGACACAATGGTTCACACCGGAGGCTCGACTGTTTTTCATGACAGGCTTTCTGGGGGCCCTTACCACTTTCTCCACCTATGCCTTGGAGTCGGTCAATTATCTACGAAACGGCAGCCATGTTGCGTTGACCAATTTCCTGGTCAACAATATCGGGGGGGGACTGCTGGTGGTGGCGGGTTTGTGGCTGGTGAAAGCCACGCTTGAAGGGAGGTAGTCTTGGCACAATCATACGTTGTCATAGAGATTTATACCGGTGAAGGGGCAAAGTGTGATGGGAAATACCTGTCCGAGGCCGTTTTGGACTATATCCGAAAACTGAAAGCACCCGCACGATGCGTTGTTTTTAAAGGGATCGAGGGATGCACCGAAAATGGAGAAATATCCACGCAAAAGATTATGGACCTCTCCACCAATCAGCCCATCAAGATCGAAATCATTCTCCCCGCAGCCGAAGCGGATGGGGTTATGGCGAACCTTCAGGAAATGGTTTCGGACGGCATCCTGGGGACGCGCCAACTCACGGTGTCCTCCCATCGAACACAAAAGCGGTTATTTCCACCGCAAACCCGGGTGAAAGATGTCATGACGTCCAAACCGGTATCCGTGCAAACGGGGGCGCCGGCCGATCAGGTAATGAAAACGCTGCTTTCCGCAAATTTCACAGGCGTACCGTTGGTGGATACTGAAAACCGGCCCGTGGGCGTTATCTCCCAGAGCGATCTCATCTATCGCGCAGGCATGCCGGTGCGGTTGGCACTCATGGCACAATCGGACCCGGAAAGGCTGAAGACCGTGGTCGACGGCTTGGCCGGAAAAACGTCTCAGGATGTCATGACCCGACCCGCCGTCACTGTTCAGGAGACCGATCTGCTGACCCATGCCGTTGACACCATGCTGAAAAAGGGGGTAAAACGGCTGCCGGTGGTGGATGGGGCGGGTTATTTGACGGGCATTTTGTCCCGAATGGATATCTTCCAGACCATAACACGGGAAGCGCCCGACTGGGAACGAATGCAGAATCACCATGTTCACATTGAAAATCCTCAATATGTCTCGGATATCATGCGACGGGACACGCAAACGGTAGCGCCTGATACACCGGTTCATGAGGTTCTCACCATTATCGACAACGACGACATTCAACGGGTCGCGGTGGTGGACCCTGGCGGGCGTCTTCTGGGTCTCATTTCTGATCGCAACCTCTTGAGCGCCTTTTCGGACCAGGCGCCCGGCGTGTGGGAGGTGCTGTCCAGGCTGGTGCCGTTTTCCGCCAAATCCAAACATGCCGGGAAAGTCCGCCATAAATTGGGGAACCAAACAGCCCAAGCCATCATGAAAACTGATTTAATCACTATACATGAGAAAGCCGAAATCGACTCGGCCATTTCTTTAATGACCGAACACGTCATCAAAAGACTACCGGTTGTGGATGATCAAGGGATTTTCAAAGGGATGATCAGTCGAGAAGTCCTGCTGAAAGAGGGGTTTTCCGCCATGAAAGAATTCATTGGCAATGGATAATTACCGGCGGTAAAGGAAAATTATGGGGTTTGTTTTTAAAGTAATCGGCAATATCATACTCTGGCTGATACTATGCGGAATGACCGCCTGGGGGGCTTTGGCGATCTATTTCTCTTATCTACCGAATGCGACCAAACCGGCGCTGTCCATCCTCTTTGCCCTGATCCAGTTGGCGGTCCTGATTTTTTTAAAACAAAGGGGACTGGCATACGCTATTTTTTTCGCCTTGTTCGCCATCGTTCTGTCCGGATATTTTGCCATGAAGCCTTCCAACGATCGGGAATGGCAGGCAGATGTGGCGACCCTTCCCTATGCCCATATTGACGGCGACCGGGTAACGGTCTATAATATCCGCAATTGCGATTACCGTAGCGAAACCGATTATACGGTCCGACATTATGATCAAACCTTTGATGTCTCAAAACTTGACAGCATTGACCTGTACCTTGTGAACTGGGGCATTAAATATATTTCCCATACCATGATCAGTTTCGGATTTCAGGGGAATCAATATCTGTGTTTCTCCATCGAAACACGGAAGGAAGTGGGGGAAGACTACTCCACCATCAAAGGGTTTTTTCGCCAGTATGAACTGACTTATGTGGTGGCGGATGAACGGGACCTGGTACGGCTCCGCACCAATTACCGTAAAGACGAAATTGTCTACCTTTACCGACTCAATGGCTCAAAAACGGTTTTTCAAAAAATATTTCTCGACTACATGCATTACATCAACCAGCTCAAAATCCAACCCGAATGGTACAATGCCCTCACCAGCAACTGCACCACCCAGATTCGCGGCCATACAGCCCCCTACACCGGAAAGACAAAATGGGACTGGCGGATTCTGCTCAATGGCCAGCTGGATGAAATGGCTTATGAAAACGGCCTGCTGAACCAATCCCTTCCGCTTGAAACTTTAAGACAGAAGAGCATCATCAACGAACGGGCCAAAAGGCTGGATCAACACCAAGATTTTTCAATACTGATTCGGCAGGGGCTCCCCGGTATGGGAGGTTAGCACATGAAAAAAGAATGGCTGCGCAATTTTGAACGGCTGATCCTGTGTCTCTCGGTCCTATTGATATTTATTTTGAGCGGATGCGCCTCCATCGGCACAAAGGATGTGGGTTTTAGAAAAGCCTATGAGCAGATCAACACCAACGCCCTTCTGGATGAACAATACAGCGCCACCTCAAAAAATGTGCTTCAGCGGTACAATATGGGGCAATTATTTACAGAAGATCCGCTGAAATGTCTCAACGAACTCCATAAAAAAGTTCTCCTGGATAACCGCCGGGATCTGCTTTTCGCCTTGGCGGAGCTGAATTATTTTACCGCTAAATATACCCTGAGAGATCTGGATGACAGCCCGCTTCCCGAAAACCGGCAATACTACCTGACAGCTGCCATCTACGCCTATTTTTACCTTTTCAATAACACTCGGAATAAGTCTGCAAATCCTTTTAATCGACGCTATCGCCTGGCATGCGATATATACAACATTGCCCTTGCAGAAGCATTGACCAATGCAAAAGGCAATCTGGTCTTTGAACCCGGAATCCGGAAGTTGCCCTTCGGGAACGTTGATCTATCGCTCAATGTCCATAATTTTCCGGTCAAACTGGACCAGATCTCAAAGATAGTTGCCGCGGATCGGCTGGATATCTACGGTCTCAGTCGCAGAAACCGGGATGCCGGCCTGGGGGTTCCCTTTATCGCCGTGGGCAAGAAAACTGCTGAATTGCCCATCAAACGCACTTCCCCCGGCACCCTGTTCATGCGAATTGCACGTGACATTCAAACATTCGAGAGTGGAAACCTGCGCGGCACCATGGAGGTTTATGCTCCCTTTGATCGAACCCGCGTAGAAATCCATGGTAAATCCGTGCCCCTTGAAACCGACCTGAGCGCCCAACTGGCCTACAATCTCAATCAACCTGACTTCTGGACGTTGGATATCACGGGTTTTTTTATGGGGAAAGGCGCCATTCCCACCGGTCTTTATCTTATCAAACCCTATAACCCAGTGCAGATCCCCGTCATTTTTGTCCACGGTACCGCCAGCAGTCCGGTCTGGTGGGCGGAAATGGCGAACACCCTTTTTGCGGACCCGATCCTGCGGAAGCACTGCCAGTTCTGGTTCTATTTTTATGACAGCGGCAAACCCATTGGTATTTCAGCCGGACAATTTCGAAAAACATTGACCCGGAAAGTCGAGGAACTGGATCCGGAAGGCCGTGATAAGGCACTGCGGAACATGGTCATTATCGGCCACAGCCAGGGGGGGTTGTTGACCAAATTGACGGCCGTGGACACCGGCGAAAAAATAGTCAGGCAAGTCACTGGAAAAGGATTATCCGAACTGGATTTAACGGAAGAACAGAGAGAACTTATCCGGAAAAGGACGGTGTATAAACCCCTTCCCTTTGTGCGGAGGGTAGTGTTCATTTCAACGCCTCACCGAGGAAGTTTCCTGGCCGGAGACTGGGTTCGGAACCTGGTTCGCCGGCTGGTATTTTTGCCCGTGGACATTGTCAAACAGACAGTTATCCTGGGTAAGGCCATGGCAGCGGCCGAAATTCCGGAGGAATGGCGATCCGGTGAGCGCACCAGCATCGACAGCATGAGCCCCAAAAACCCCGCCCTTCTTGCTCTTGCAGACATCCCATTGGCATCCGGCATCAAAGGGCACTCCATCATTTCGGTCCAGGGCGAAGGAGATCCGACAAAAGGGGATGACGGTGTTGTCGAATACAAAAGCGCCCACGTGGACTATGTGGAATCCGAATTCATTGTGAAAAGTGGTCACTCCTGCCAGGGGCACCCCCTGACCATCGAGGAAGTACGCCGTATACTGCTGTTGCATCTGGATACGCCAAGGAACCCCGATGCAAGCACCTCTCCTGGAGACCAATAGTTGACTTTCCGGTTGTCACATGATTAAAACCCAGTATAATAGGGACATAACTCGCAAGAAAAGGACCGACAATGCCCTTGCCAAAAGACACGATAAGCCAATTTGAGACAGCGCTGCTCTCTCTTGATCGGCTGAAAACAAATGAGATTTTAAAGGAAACCAGCGGCACATGGTCACCCATGGAGCAAGTAAAACATGTTGTTGTACCGGCGTTGGAACGTATCGGATCCGGATGGGAAACAGGCCGGATCGCCCTGACACAGGTATACATGGCGGGCCGCATTTGTGAAGAGCTGGTGGAAAAGATCCTCCCCAGGGAAGCGCCCGATCGAAAAAGTCAGCCTAAAATGGCCATAACCGTTCTAAAGGACTACCACCTGCTAGGCAAGCGGATTGTCCTTTCGGCTTTAAGAGCATCCGGATACGAGCTCAAGGACTATGGCCGAATGGATGTGAATGAACTGGTTCAACAAACCCTTGAGGATCAGATAGAGATGCTTTTCATCTCCGCTCTCATGCTCCCATCCGCTCTGAAAGTAGCATCGGTAAAAAAGCAGCTGGAACAATCAAAATCCCCCCCTCGCATCGTGGTGGGCGGCGCGCCTTTTCGGCTGGATGAAACCCTGTGGAAAGAAGTGGGAGCCGATGCCATGGGTTGGGATCCATCCGATGCCGTAAACCTCATCGGCAAGCTCACGGGAGTTTCCTCATGAATCATGACAATGTTTCATCTATGGACCGCGTCCTCACAACCCTTTCCCATAAAGAACCGGATCGCGTGCCCTTTTTCCTGTTGCTCACCATGCACGGTGCAAAAGAGCTGAACATGTCCATAAAAGACTATTTTTCCAAAGCTGAAAACGTGGCAAAAGGCCAGCTTCAAATGCGGAAAAAATATGGTCATGATTGTCTTTATGCTTTCTTTTACACCCCTATCGAAGTGGAAGCATTTGGGGCTGAGGTGATTTTTTCCGACTACGGCCCACCCAACTCGGGAACCCCGATGATCCAGGACCCTGAAAAGATCATGAACCTGACGCCCCCTGATGTCAGGTATTCCCCATGCCTTTCAAAGGTGTTGGACGCCATTTCCATGATGAAACAAAAGGTTAATGACGATGCGCCCATTATTGGGGTGGCGGTGTCTCCCTTCTCTCTTCCCGTGATGCAATTGGGCTTTGACCGCTATATCGAAATCATGTATGAACGGCCGGATCTCTTCTCCCGGTTAATGGAAATCAACCAGGAGTTCTGCGTCTCATGGTCCAATGCCCAGTTAAAAGCAGGCGCTACGGCCATTTGTTATTTTGACCCGGTCTCCTCTTCCGGCATTACACCCCCCGAGATGTATTTGAAAACCGGTTTTCAGGTGGCACAAAAGACCCTTTCTCAGATTCAAGGCCCCACAGCCACCCATTTTGCATCGGAACGTTGCCTGCCCATCATCCAAGACGTGGCTCGAACCGGCACCGCCATTGTGGGCGTCAGCGCACTTGAGGACCTGGCGCAAGTCAAAGCCGCCTGCAAAGAGAATAATCTGACGGTGCTGGGCAACCTGAACGGCATTGAGATGCGGCGGTGGATCCCGGATGAAACAGAAAGAATCGTGAAAAAAGCCATTGCCCAAGCGGGTCCGGGAGGAGGTTTCATTTTATCGGATAACCATGGGGAAATCCCCTGGCAGGTACCTGAAGAGATTTTGATGGCCATATCTGAAGCGGTTCACCGATGGGGCCGCTATCCCCTGGATTGGGTTTAAACACGTGTCCGAATCGCCCAACACTTCTTCCCGACAACATGGCGCTGAACAGAAATTGGCCGATTATGCCATGATCTTTGATATGCTGGGGCTTCTCACCGGAATCACGAAGGAAATGGCGGCCATCAACAAAATCATGGAGATCTTCACCATGCTTTTTGCGCCTCAGTCTCTGATCTATATTTCCATCAGGGACGGAAAAACGCAAGAGATCAAGACCCATCCCCCTTCCCTCAACCTCAGCGATGATACCATTAAGCGTTTGCAAACTTTCCCTGATGGTGCCAGTTGGACCGATTCGAAAAAAGGATTCTCCCTGGCCATCCAACATGCCGGTCAAACCCTTGGGGTGGTAACCATGGATGAAATCCTTTTTGTGGAACATAAGCGTCACTATCTGAACCTTGCCCTGGCCATGGCACCGGTGCTTGCACTGGTCATTTCAAATGTTCGGAATTTTCAGGCAAAGGAACGATTGATTTTCGAACTCCAGGAGGCCTTCTCCAAAGTGAAAACTCTGAGCGGCCTGCTGCCCATATGCGCCAACTGTAAGAAAATCCGTGATGACAGCGGCTATTGGAATCGAATTGAGGCCTACATCGCAGAGCATGCCGATGTTCAGTTCACTCACGGCATCTGCCCTGAATGCGTCAGTAAACTCTACCCGGATCTTTTTGATCAAAAAGGCGCTGAAGGAACTATCTAACCAGAATAAATGAATTTTTTCAGCTCCCGAAAAAGGCAAAAACGTATTTGCCGGCAGTGAGCAGAATTACCCCCGCCAGCATCCACTTGATAACCCTTGCCGGAACATGTTTTTGACAACGGGCTCCCAGATACATGCCCACCATCCCCCCAAGCCCGAACATGATACCCAGCAACCAGTCCGGCGCTATGGACATATGGGGATAGAAAGGCGCCATCAGCTGGTAAAAAGCAACGCCGGCCACTGACGTAACAAAGGTCCCCATCAGCGCTGCACCTGCCACGGTGTAGACCGGAAGGTTGAAGAAAGCCACAAAAAAGGGGGCAATGATGGCGCCCCCGCCAATACCGTATATCCCCCCCACAACGCCCACAATGAGACTCAAAACAAAAATCCCCCAGAACGAGACGTCGAACTGTTCACCATAAAACGTATAACCCAGCCGCGACAGGTTGAAATGGGTCACCTTTACCGCATGAGCTAAGGGTTCATCTGTGGCGTTATCATGTGCTGAGATCTTTTCATGAAGACGCACCAGTTCCTGGAATCGCTTTTCGGCAGCTGCTTTTTCAGCCCCTCCCTTTTTCTTGAGCAAATCCAGTGCCATTTTCAACCCTATCCAGAGCAGCACCCCTCCTGCAAAAAGTTTGAATGCTTTCGGATCCGGCAGATACGCAATCCGCACGAACGCGCCAATAAAAACCCCGGGCAGTGTACCGGCCACCACCACCCACGTGAGCGGCCACACCATCCGCCCTTCCCTGCAGTATCGATACACACCACTGGGAATGGCCACAATATTGAATAACTGGTTGGTGGCACTGACAGAAGGGTTGGTATATCCCAGAACGGACATCTGAAAGGGGAGCAGCAGAAAGGCCCCGGATACGCCGCCCATGGAAGTGAAAAAGGATATGACAAACGCCACCACCGGGGGAACCCATATGGAAACTTCGATGCCGGCTGTTGGGAAATACAAAGGCGCTCCTGGAAAAGTTGCGGAGACCGCAATAGACAAAATTAATTCTGAAATGTATTATGGGTTTGTTGTGGAAAAGTTGTCAAGAGATTTGCAATCCAAATACCACGACGAATCACAGAAAGGAGATACCATGAACGGAAAAGAAAGAATTATCAATCTGTTGAAGAAGCAAAAGGTGGATCAGGTCCCATGGGTGCCTTTTGCCGGTGTCCACGCTGGAAAATTGAAAGGGTACAGCGCAAAGGAAGTGCTACAGAACAAAGACAAACTGGTTGAATCCCTACTTGAAGTCAAGAAGATCTACCAGCCTGACGGTATGCCGGTGGTTTTTGATTTGCAGATTGAAGCGGAAATTCTGGGTTGTGAGTTGTTATGGGCGGACAACAACCCCCCTTCCGTCAAAAGCCATCCCCTGGCGCAGACAAAAGACATTCCGTCTAAGATCCCTTCAAAGACCGACGGACGGCTTCCCATGATTCTGGAAGCCATGAGAGAAGTGAAGGAAAAGGTGGGAAATGACACAGCGCTTTACGGGTTGTTTACCGGCCCTCTCACCCTGGCATCCCACCTAAGGGGGCAGTCATTTTTCATGGACATGGCCATGGACCCTGAATATTGCAAAAACCTGCTCAAATATTCGGCCCAAGTCGCCAAAGCCATGTGCGACTATTTTATTGAAGCCGGCATGGATATCATTTCAGTTGTCTGTCCCCTGGTCTCGCAGGTTTCACCGAAACAATTCAACGCGTTATTATTGGAACCCTACAAGGAAGTCTTTGATCACATTCGCGGCAAAGGGGTGCTCTCCTCCTTTTTTGTATGTGGAAATGCGGGCCCCAATATTGAAAATATGTGCAAAACAAACCCGGATTCCATTTCAGTGGACGAAAATATCGACATGGTCAAAGCCAAAGAAATCACCGACAAATATGACATTGTCATCGGCGGCAACATTCCCTTGACCACCGTGATGCTGCACGGCACGCAACAGGACAACATGAAATACATTGTGGACATCCTGGATCAAGTCAGCCATGACAGACTGATCATAGCACCGGGTTGCGACATGCCCTACGATCTGCCCATTGAAAACAGCATTGCCGTACAAACGGCCATTCGAGATACGGAAAAAGCCAGAGAAATCATAAAGGATTATACGGCGGTGGAAGAAAATCCCATAGAAATCACGCTGCCCGATTACAAGAACCTCAAGAAGCCTTTTGTGGAAGTATTTACACTGGATTCCATATCATGTGCCGCCTGTACGTATATGATGGGCGCTGCTATGGATGCAAAAGAACATTTTGGAGATACCATTGATGTGATAGAGTATAAATTCACTGAAAAGGCATCTATTGCGCGATGTAAAAAGATGGGGGTTGGGAAACTGCCCAGTATATACATCAATGGAGAATTGGCTTACAGTTCCATTATTCCAGGCCGGGAAGAGCTATTCTCAAAGATAAAGGCGCTTCTGTAGGAGGAAACATTGATTGACATTTATCTGGTCACCGGTTTTTTAGGCGCTGGTAAAACGACCCTCATGAAGAACCTCATGAAGGTTTTTGAGCATGATAAAGTGGCGCTCATCGTAAATGAATTCGGGCAGGAAGGCGTGGATGCGGTTGTTCTTGAAAAAGAAGGAATGGTCATTGAACAAATCGTCGATGGGTCCATTTTCTGCGTATGCCGTTCGGATAAATTTATCGACGCCGTTTTAAAAACCAAAGAGATGGAAATTGATAGCCTCCTCGTGGAAAGTTCGGGGTTGGCAAATCCTTTCGGGATGCATGAAGTGACCGGCATGCTTCATAAATTGTCGCCTGACACGTTCCACTACAGCGGTTCCATTTGCGTTGTTGATGCCAAACATTTCAGTAAGCTTTCCGACCTGGTTCCAGTACTCATCGAACAGGTACAGGGTGCGGATCTGTTACTCATCAACAAAACCGACCTGGTAACGCCCGAGGAGGTTGGCAGGGTTGAAAAGGCCATTCGGAAACTCAACGGCGAGGTTCCGGTCATCAAAACTTCTTTTGGGCGAATTCCGGACGATGCGCAGATTCAGGGGCTTAAGTGGCGCAGGGGAACCCGGCAAGGTTTACTCGTAAAACAAACCCCCGGCATTAACAAATTTGTTTTGAAATTTGATCCGGTCCCCATTGACGAGCTCGTCATTTGGCTGAAGGAATGGACGGAACGGGTCTACAGAGTGAAAGGATTCTGTTGGGAAAACAACAAACCATTCTACATTCAGGCGGTTCATGATGATGTGAGCGTGTCTGAACTGGACCATGAAAAACAGGCGAACTTTCTCATTGTGCTGGGACCGGCCCGCGATGAGATAAAGAAAAGTATCCAAACCAGCTGGTCCGAGCATTTCCAAACGGAACTGACCTTGACATAAACAGATGCTTCAAGAATGCATTTCAAACTTTAGGGTGAAGGAGGTTGATGATGGGTTCAGCAAATATTAACGGCGGCCGTGCTTTCCCGAACAAGATGGAAATCATGTCTCCCCGGGCGGTGGACAAAATAATAGACGTTACCCTTGGGTACCTTGGGGACACCGGCGTAAAATTTGACAGTCACGAACAGGCATACGATACCTTATCCAAAGCCGGTTGCGATATCGCTTCAGACGGCATGGTGAAGTTTCCGCCCGACCTTGTGAAAGAATGCCTGGGGCATTGCCCCGACAGTTACAAATGGTGGAACCGCGAAGGGTCCGAGTGCGTGGAATACGGTTCCGGAAACACCTGCTTTATCTCTTCCTGCTGGGCACCTAATTATATCGACCCCTATACGGGGGAGAAAAAATCTGGTGACCAGGAGGGGATTGCCGTTCTGACAAAACTGAGTGATGCCCTTTCGGAAATTGACATCAGCGGCATCCCCATAACGACAGGTGATTTTGTGGCTGATGGCGCCACGATGATGGCCAATACCACGAAGCCGGTTCATTTTGGTGCGGGTGAAAATGCCGATAACTTGAGAGGACTTATCGAATTAGGGAGCGCCATTCGCGGAGGAATTGACGCGCTCAAAGAAAAACCTTATTTCAGCCTTCACATTAACCCGGAACTGCTTCGCTATCCCGCTGCCATCAGTGAACAGATTCAATTGTGCGCCGAGAACAATATCCCCATTTTCATCGCCACCATGGGGATCGGAGGCCTTTCGAGCCCCATCACCATGGCGGGAACGCTGGTCATGTGTCTTGCCACCACCTTTCCGGGGATTGTCCTGGCACAGTTGCTGAAGGAAGGTCTTCCCTGCACGGAGACATCCACTCCATCCTTCATGGATCCCGCAACCGCTGCCATCAGAGGTATTCCCGAAAACGCACTGACGGATATGGCAAAGCTTGAAGTGTGCCGGAAACTGGGACCTCTTGTGGGTCAGCTTTCGGCTTTCGGGGCCATAACACCGGAATTCAACCAGGATGCCATCGCAAAAATCACATGGGATTTCGGTGAACTGGCCACCTGTTCTTTTGATTCCTTTCTGGCCATCGGCGCCGTGGATACCGGGCTGTTAAATTCACCCCAAGCCACTCTTTACGCCAATGAGCTGGCCAGCATGGCGAGACGGGTCTGGCGCGGCATACCCGTGGATGACGACGATTTTGCCATAGATGTGATCAAGAGTGTGGGAAGCGGTATGTATCTCACCCAAACCCACACGGCACTTCATGCCCGAAAGGATTTGTGGCGGGGCAATTACATCAAGAATATTTCCCTCGATACATGGGAGGAGAAAGGCAAAAAGGATATGAGTGAGAGGATGCAGGAAAATTTAAGGGAAATCCTCGATTCCCATACGGTGGAACCTCTTTCCGAATCTCTTGGAAAGACGGTGAATGATATTGTGGCAAAATATAAATAGAGGGAGAAAAAACATGGACATTAAAGACGAAATCAAACAAAAGGTCATCGACGGCGACATTCCAGGCACAACGGAGGCCGTAAAAAAAGCGGTCAAGTCGGAAATACCGGCAGCGGATATTCTGCTTGAGGCGCTGGTTCCCGGAATTCAGGAGGTGGGGCATGCAAGCGTA
>FLOH01000483.1_pt1 | contig 85133 bp, 78 predicted proteins | sample 756751 | NCBI WGS metagenome assembly FLOH01 (sample SAMEA4026879, study PRJEB14308) | marine metagenome | biome: coastal water; material: water | depth 74 m
GTGGACAGCATTCGGTACGCGGTCAAATAGGCGGTCGGCAAACAGGATGCCTCCTCAAAGCTCATACTTTCGGGCAGCGGGATTAGGTTGCTGGCCGGTACGCGAACCCGTTCAGCGAAGGTGCCCGGGTAGACCTCGCTGAGCATTGAACGTTTCGGATCCAGTGTCTCGTCACCACGCACCGGTGTTCCGATCACCGCATGGACAACCACACGCGTTCCATCGGGGGCGATGCCGGCGGCATCGGTTCCCAAGATCATCGGGACCTGTTCTGCACGCAGGGCCTGTCCGCGAAGGGCCCAAACGTCGTGGTGGTTAAGGCTCATCGCCTTGACCTCGACGTCGACCCACTCGTGTGGCGTCGGTTTCGGTTCGACTTCTCCGATCTCTAATACCGAAAGCGGATCGTCTGGGTTTATGCCGGCGGCGTAGATGGAATACATACGAGAAAGCCTAGCGGTGGCAACTCTTGTGCACAGTTCGAATCCGGATTAGGCTGCCACAGCCGGCTCATGCCTTACAGCGTCGTTCTTACCTCTCCCGTCACCGGTGCCTCTCACAACTGGAGCGCTCTCATGTCTGGTGCATTCAGTTATCCGTGATCGCCGGCACCCAAGGAGCACCATGAGCACAGTTGAGTATTTGTTGCCAGCACCCGAGCGCATCGCGCATCGCAACGTCAAGGGATTGATCGATCCAGATTCGGTAGTTGTCGTTGGTGCCAACGCACGGCGATCCACCGTAGTTGCTGAGGCAATCGCCGGTCGAAACAAGGCGTACTTGGTTCATCCTTCTGGGGATTCGATTCTTGGCGAGGACGTCTATACCTGCGTGGCGGAACTGCCGGAGAAACCCGAATGCGCGTTCATGCTCGTGGGGCACGAGGTGGTCCTGGAGTTGGTGCGTGAGGCACTCGAGTTCGGCATCCGAGCTTTCGTCATTCCTGGACTCGGCACGGAAGCTGGCGCCCGATCCACGGAAGTCGTAGCCCAAGTTATCGAACTTGCCGACTCCTACGACGCCGCCATCTTGGGTCCCAACTGCATGGGCATGGCAGTGCCCAATGGCGGTTCACTGTATGTGTCGAGTGTTCCGAAATCTTTTCGCCGCGGCCACGTCTCGGTGATTGCCCAGTCCGGATCTATTGCTGATGCGATGTTGAATTGCGGACCACGAATCGGATTCCGAGCCGTGTTCTCAACCGGATCTGAGGGAAACCGCGACGCCGCTGATCTGCTCATGGGGCTCGTTGAAGATGACGAGACTAAGGCGATCGGTCTGTTCGTCGAAACGGTCCGCCGGCCAGAAGCTTTCGCCGATGCCCTTCGCGCTTGCGCGGAAGCTGGAAAACCGGTGGTGTGTATGAAAGTAGGACGTTCGCGGATTGCCGCACAAACCGCCCTGGCCCACACCGGCGCAATGGTGGGTTCAAGTATTGCGTTCACCAACTTCGTCCACCACCATGGTGGCATCGAAGTGACCGACACCTCAACATTCATGGAGGCGTTGGAGATTCTCGGCCAACCCAAGTGGCCGTCGGGTATTCGCCTGGGTGCCATCTCCGAGTCTGGTGGTGAATGCGGAATGTTGGCTGATGCCGCAGAGCCAACCGGGTTGGAATTCCCGCCAATGCCGTACGAACTCGTGGCGTCACTGCAAGAGCGGTTCCCGAATTTCGTGAACCCCCAAAACCCACTGGACGCTTGGATGGTCGATGACACCGAGGTGGTCTTCCCTGAATCGTTAGAACTCATGGCCCACTCGAGCGAGTTTGACATTTTGCTCGCACAAGTGGACATCACTCAGTACCGAGGAGACGTGGACAACGAGTGGTGCCTGGCCATCGTCCGCGGCCTGGCGCAGGCCACGAAGGATCGCCGGATCTTCCCGGCAGTAGCCACAGTGCACGTCACGGACCCGCCCCGCCGAATCGCGAACTTTGCCGCTTCCAATGGTGTTGCATTGCTGCGCGGCACCCGGGCCTCCGTCGAGGCTTTGGCGGCAGTATCGATGTGGCATCCGTTCACCAGTAAAGACCTTGATCCGCACGAAGAAGTGGATCTATCTGACCTACTGAGTCCTGGCGCGCTCAGTGAGCATGTGTCCGCCGAGATCATGGAACGCTACGGGATTCCGATGGCCGACCGTCGAATCGCAGAAGGACCCGAGGCGGCGGTTAAAGCGGCACAGGAACTGGGCTTCCCGGTCGTGGTGAAGATGAACGGCCCGGCCCATAAGGCAAGTTTGGGCGGGGTGGCTTTGGGACTTGATTCGGCCGAAGAAGTGGCCGTTGCCACACAAGCCTTCGGAGGCTCGGTACTGGTGGCGCAGGAGATCGCCGCGGGCCCAGAAGTGATCTGCGGGATGACTCGCGATCCACAGTATGGGCCGGTTATCGCCGTGGGTATTGGCGGACGCTACGCCGAAGCGCTGTCGTTGACCGCATCCTCACTAGCTCCGGTCACCCACGATCAGGCCGTCCGATTAGTGCGCAAAGCACCAGGAATCGCCAAACTCACCACCGAGGAGACATTCGACGCCATCGTCTACACGGTGTTGGTGCTTTCGCGACTCGCGATCGACCACCCGAGCATTATCGAGGCAGATATCAACCCGCTGATTCTCGGACGCAATGGTGCGGTTGCGGTAGACGCGCTGGTGGTGTGCGAGCAACCGCCCGAAGAGTGAGCGCGCAGTCGGGGCCGACGAGGCCAGACCGGGTCTACGCGCGGGCGAATCGCAACCCTTGTGCGTGCGCGTACACCGCTCACGAACGAGCAGTACGTGCAACCTTGATCAACGTCGCCCGCGCTGATGTTGATTCGGAGCCCCATTTAGAGAAAAAATGTGTGCAAATTCCGGCATTTCTCGCTGGTAATTGGACACATGCCCAGTAAGTACTGGCGACCAATTAGGAAGTGTGCCCTTGGGTAGTTAGAGTTCAGCAAGTGTCATTAACTATTTCTTCATCACGTCGTCCTGTCTGGCTTTCTCCTAAAGTGGCTCGAACCGAGATTCTCGCGGGACTGGTTGTGGCTATTGCCCTCATCCCCGAAGCAATCTCGTTTTCGATCTTGGCGGGGGTTGATCCACGAGTAGGGCTTTTTGCTTCCTTCACCATGGCGGTAACGATTGCCTTTACCGGTGGTCGACCAGCCATGATCTCTGCCGCAACGGGAGCGATTGCGTTAGTTGTTGCGCCGCTCGCGCGTGAATACGGTTTGGAGTATTTGGTGGCGGCAGTGATTCTGGGTGGGATCTTCCAAGTCCTACTGGCGTTTGCTGGCGTCGCACGCTTGATGCGCTTTGTCCCACGTAGCGTGATGGTTGGTTTTGTTAATGCTCTTGCGATCCTCATTTTCTCGGCGCAGTTCCAGTATCTGATCGACGTCCCGTGGGTGGTGTACCCCATGGTCATTATTGGAGTCGGGATTATTTTTGTGATGCCACGCATCACGAATGCAGTTCCGGGACCACTCGTCGCCGTTGTTCTGATCACGTTGACCGTTGTTCTGATGAATATTGATGTTCCGCGTGTAGGTGACCAAGGTGAGTTGCCAGATAGCCTGCCTTTCCTGAGCATTCCAAGCGTCCCGTTCACTATCGAAACTCTTATGATCATCGCGCCATTCGCATTTGCGATTGCATTAGTTGGTCTCATGGAGTCTTTGATGACCGCGAAATTAGTGGATGACATCACGGACACTCACTCAGATAAGACCCGCGAGTCATGGGGACAGGGCGTTGCAAACATTGTCACCGGATTCTTCGGTGGAATGGGTGGTTGCGCAATGATCGGTCAAACCATGATCAACGTTCGTTCGGGTGCTCGAACTCGACTCTCCACATTCCTTGCAGGTGTATTCCTGTTAATCTTGGTGGTGTCATTGGGTGAGGTGGTAGCAGAAATCCCCATGGCCGCACTGGTTGCAGTAATGATTGTGGTCGCATATGCAACGTTTGATTGGCATAGCATGAGAACAATTTTGGCGATGCCCAAGAGTGAAACGACCGTGATGCTGTCCACCGTTTTAGCAACGCTCATTACCCACAATCTTGCAATCGGTGTAGGAGTGGGAGTTGTCACCGCGACTGTTCTGTTCGCCAGGCGCGTTGCCCACCTCGTTTCCATGGATCGAGTCCTTGAAATTGATCCGGACACGGGTGCTGACGTGGTGCGCTACGAAGTGCACGGGGAAATGTTCTTCGCATCAAGTAATGATTTGGTCTACCTATTCGATTACACAGAAGATCCAGATCTAGTGATTATTGACTTAACCCAAGCCCACGTGTGGGACGCGTCAACTGTTGCAACCCTTGACGCGGTGGTGAGTAAGTATGCCCGTCGCCACAAGAGTGTTGCGATCGTGGGATTCAACGAGAAAAGCGCGGAATTCCATGATCGATTGAGCGGAACACTTAATATCGGCCACTAGTATCACCCTGAACCGATTGAGGAGCTGCACATGTCAATTGACCGTAAAAAACTCGTTGAACTTGTGCAGCGGGAACGCTCTTCGCATGAGTCACGCACCACTGGATCTCGTGGGTTGTACTCCGAGGCAGACAACCTTTTTGGTCGGGTGCCCATGACTTGGATGAACAAATGGTCTGGCGGTTATCCACTCTACTTGCACTCTGCCCGCGGGAATCGAATCGTCGATGTTGATGGAAACGAATATGTTGATTTCTCCTTGGGTGATACGGGCGCCATGGCGGGTCACTCACCAGAGCCAACTGTCACAGCGGTTCATCAACGCATAAGTGTCGAGGGTGGCATCACAACCATGATGCCAAACGCGGACGCACAATGGGTGGCCGCTGAACTCACACGTCGATTCGGATTACCGCTCTGGTCATTTAGTTTGACCGCAACGGATGCGAATCGGTGGGCACTGCGTATTGCCCGCCAGGTTACAGGAAAAGACAAAGTGCTCGCTTTTTCCCATTGCTATCACGGCGCAGTCGACGAAACCCTCGTCCGCACCGGCCCAGAGGGCTCAGCAATTTTACGCGAGGGAAATGTGGGGCCGGCAGTTCCCATTTCCGAAACGACCCGAGTCGCGGAGTTCAACGATCTTGAATCAGTGGAGCGTGCCCTCGCCCACGGTGATGTCGCGATTGTGATCACCGAACCTGCTCTCACCAATATTGGGATTGTCCTACCAGAGCAGGGATTCATGTCTGGTCTACGAGAGTTATGCACTAAATACGCTGCACTACTTCTCATTGATGAAACACACACAATTTCGGCCGGTTGGGGTGGTTGCACCAAAGCGTGGCACCTACAACCTGACATTTTGGTGATCGGTAAAAGTATTGGCGGGGGGATCCCTAGCGGTGCTTACGGCCTAACTCGAGAAGTTGCTGACGCAATCAACGCCGCTGAGGACTCAGATCTTGTCGATGTCGGCGGTGTCGGTGGAACACTTGCAGGCAATGTTCTGAGCACTGCGGCCATGCGCGCAACTTTGGGTCAAGTGCTGACACCTGCCGCTTTTGACCACATGATTGCCATGGCGACATTGTTTCGCGAGGGCGTCGAGAAGGTCTTAGTGAGGTACGGCGTCCCTTGGTCAATTGCGCAACTTGGTGCACGCGCGGAATACCGATTCGTTTCTCCGGGTCCACGCACTGGAAGCGAGTCAGCCGCAGCATATGACGCCGACATCGAGGAATACCTGCACCTATTTATGAGTAACCGGGGGGTACTGCTCACGCCGTTTCACAATATGGCCTTGATGTGTCCCACAACAAGTGCAGCGGACGTTGAGTTACATACCGCGTTGTTTGACGCAGCGGTGTCTGAATTGGCCTAGCAAAAAACGAGGGCCGGTACGATTAACGCACCGGCCCTCAATAAGTAAAGAGCGCTACCTTTTGAGAAGAACCGGGCCTTTAGTGCGCACCTTGCGATTTGCAGGTATTGCTGAGCAGACTCCCATTCCATCAAGTTGGCACATTTGCTTGTATTGCTTGGCTGCTTTGAAGGTCTTCTTCTTGGTTTCGGAGTAGACGATCTGATTGACTCCACCACTTGTGCCGAACTTGCAAGTGACTTTACGCTTGGACTCTTTGCAACCCTTGTAGGTAGTTCCCACAATCCATTCCTGCAAAGTGTTCATTGCGATTGCACCGGGAGCTCCATCGTTGTATTGGATTCCCCACAGGTCGTTGTAGGGGCCCCACTGGTACATGTACACGCGGGAAACACCGAGGCGCAGTGCATCGAGGTAGGTCATTGCGGTCCAGTCTGCTGCTTTGGTTCCTTCAATATCCTGCTCGGGAAAGTCCGGTCCGGGCCCGCCCAGGCCGTAGTTATTTTCGGTGTCCCAGAGGGGCAAGTTAGGCGCTTTGGCCGCTTTAAGAAGCGCAATCCATTTGTTAGCTAGTTCCTGTCGGTCATTAGTGGTACCCAAAGATGACGGATAGGTGTGAGCAGACCAGACATCCACAGGCCAGTTACGCACCTTGAGTTCCCTGAGAAATTTTGGGTAGAACTTCTTGAGTGCACCATTTAGTCGCAGCCCGGTACTTGGTGCGACGATCGTCGCACTTGGATCGATGCTCTTAATAATGTCGTAAGCACGCTTGGTCAGGTCAGCCATTTGTGCGGGCGTTCCGGTGTAGAAGGTGCTGAGGTTTGCTTCATTCCATGGTTGGTAGTTCGTGATCTTGCCCTTGTATCGGGTTGCTACCGCACGAACCCAGTCATCCCAGTCGGCCATATTTGCTGGCACCCCGGATGCGTTAGGCGCTGGTAAGGAGATTGGGTTGCGCTGGTTGGTTGCCCAGGTAGGGGTTCCCGACAAAACCATCAGAATGTCAGTCACACCATTCTTATTTGCATCCGCGACCACGCTATCAAGGTTGGTCCAGTCAAAGACACCCTTGGATGTTTCAATATTGACCCAGGAAGTTGCGTTGTCCCACAGCCGAAGCGACCCGAAATTGATAGTGGGCCAGACGCCACGTTCGGCGCCGTTCACGTGCAATCCGAAGAGCGAGTCTTGGATAACGGTGCCTTTGAGGTTCGCCGATGGATCCTTGATCCGCGCGGCTTGGGCAGGAGTAGCGACGGGGATGACAAGGGCTACTGCAATCAGGGAAGCGAGTAGGTTTCGAGTGGGTTTTCTCATCTCGACATTGTGTCATGGGCAAGGAAAAGGGATCTAACGGGTGCTTGTTATTCCAACCTGCTCAGTGCCACGACGGTCACGTCGTCGCTGCTCCAGCGTGGGGAAATCTCGCGTACATGAGCGACAAGTCGCTCCACGATTTCGGCCGGGTTTTGGCGAACTGGACCATCCAGCCCCCTAAGGATCTGAATAATCGCTTGGGTTTCCTCGGCGGTGCTGGCGGCGCCCTGACCCTCGAGGAGTCCGTCGGTCACGCCGAGAATGAGATCCCCGGGGGCGAACGGGTGCGTTCGAACCTCCCAGTCACCGCCCAGCGATGAAAGTAAAGGTCCGGTTGCGTCAAGACTGAACAGGTCTTTGTCGTGGGTAATCCCAATTGCCGGAGGATGGCCCGCATTGAGCCATTGCAGTTCATTAGCTGTGACGTCAACAGTAATCAGGAGAACGGTGACAAACAATTCATCGTGTTTAGTTGACTCAGCCGCGAGCTCTATAGCGTCGGTGAGTGTGAACCCCTTCGCCAGTGCCGCACGAATAATTGCCCGGACCCGGAGCGCAACCACATTTGCTGAGGGTCCGTGACCTGCAACATCAGCGATCATTAATGCAACGCGTGTGTCACTTATTGGAATGTAGTCCCAATAGTCTCCAGCTAGTACACCCTCGGCTGTGGCTGCCAAACCAGCGATTGCAATTCCTGGGCAGTGCAGTGAACTGTTGACTTGCATCTCAGCTCTGACCGCGGCAACCAGGGGGGCATCTTGGGTGAGTCCTTTGCGCGCAGCTGATGCTTCATCAATTTCACTGACGAGTTGACGCCTTAGTGACTCGGCATCTTTTGCCAGTGAAGAAAATTCAGGTGGTCCCAACGGTTCGATCGGATGCGTATGCATTGGATCGCGCGTCGAGAGTTGTAGATCCTTTCGGATATCCATAAGAGGGAAAATTACCCAGCGCTGGAAGTAAATGAAGTAGCCGATGAATCCGGCAACGAGTAGCAGACCACCCAAGATCAGGAGCAGCCCCAAGGTTCGGGCGCTTCCAGCAACGGCGTCACTCGCTTCCTGGCGTTGAAGTTCTATCTCGTCCTGTAACGCAATTGTGGCCGAAATCATCGCATCGTATGAAGCCCATGCTTTTGCCTTGTTGGTAAGACGGCCTGCCTTTGGTTGCTTACCATCAGCCATGGCAGTCAAGGTCGGTTCCGCATCGTCGCTGATCCAGGCTCTTTGCGTTGATGCCGATTTCTCAACCAGAGCGATCAGGGCTGGGTCTTCATTTGCGAGAACATCGAACAAATTGGTGCTCATGACATTTGTGGTCGAAATAGCACTTTGGTGGCTAGCAAGTGGAGCTTCATCACCGGTGAGAACGTAGTCCGCGAGGTCACCGGAGGCAGCGGTCTGGGCCAACAGGAGAGAATCTGCCATTTGAGCAGCGGGGGTGAGTAGGTCGTTAATTTTCGACTGTGAACCTGAGACAGATATAAAGGTGCTGATCGCAAAAATGAAGCCAAGCAGGATGATTCCCAACCCGCCAGCGGACGCAAAGAGGGCTCGTCTACGCAAAGTCACCTATTTAGGTTACTAAACGAAATTCCCGATTGGCGAGGACTTCGGGGATTTGAGCGCTTATGGTGGAGTTGTGAGTGAAAAGTTTCCCAAATCGGTCTATGAAAAGCACCTTTTGAGGCTTCAGGCCGAGTTAGTGACTTTGCAGGAGTGGACCAAAGTCGAGGGCAAGCGGATCGTGGTGATTTTCGAGGGGCGCGATGCGGCCGGTAAAGGTTCAACAATCAAGCGGTTCACCCAGTACCTCAACCCCCGACTTGCGCAGATTGTTGCCCTTCCCGCTCCGACGGAACGTGAAGTAGGCGAGTGGTATTTTCAGCGATACGTGCGGCATTTGCCCAGCAGCGGAGAGATCCGATTCTTTGATCGCTCTTGGTATAACCGGGCCGGCGTTGAAAAAGTTATGGGTTACTGCACGCCCGATGAACACCGTAGATTTCTCCACCAAGCCCCCATTTTCGAACGCATGTTGATCGAAGACGGAATCATTCTGCGTAAGTATTGGTTTAGCATTAGCGACTCCGAGCAAACCCGCAGATTCGAATCCCGAATCAAAGATCCTATGCGTCGTTGGAAGTTTTCCCCAATGGACAGGGGGTCGATCACGAAGTGGGAGGAGTACTCAAAAGCCAAAGACGAAATGTTTGTTCATACCGACCTTCCTGAGTCGCCATGGTTCGTAGTTGAAGCCGATGACAAGCGCGTCGCCAGACTTAACACTATTCATCATTTTTTGAGCACAATCGATTACTTCACTCCCGAATTGGAGAAACTGACCTTGCCTCAGCGTCCGGAAGCTACCGGTCATGTTCGCCCACCGAGGGAGCTCAATCACTACGTGCCCGATTTCGCCGGCACGCTGTTGAAGGATTAGCCGATACCCCCTAAATTGGGCCCGTGAGTACTCACGGTCCACGACTGCGCCCCGACCTCGAGGCGTTGCCTTCGTACAAAGCGGGTCAGCGTCCGCGTGCGCGAACCGATATCACCACTTACAAGATCTCCAGTAACGAGAGCCACCACGTACCGCTGGACAGTGTCCAAGCAGCGATTGTTGCCGCCGTGACCGACATCAATAGGTACCCCGACCCTTTCTCACGTGAACTTGTTGCCACGATTGCCGGACACTTCGAAGTTTCTTCCGAACACGTTTCATTGGGTACGGGAAGCGTCGCGCTGTGTGGACAGATAATTGCTTCTGCGGCAGGTCCCGGCGACAGCATTATGTACGCGTGGCGCAGTTTCGAGTCCTACCCCATTTGGACCGGAATAGCCGGTGCGAACAGTATTGAAGTTCCGTTGAAGGACGATGAAACCCATGACCTCGATGCAATGCTGGATGCACTTACTCCAGAAACCAGAGTGATTTTTATTTGTTCACCGAATAATCCAACGGGACAAATTGTTGACCGGGACGAACTTGAGAAATTTATTAGGCAGGTCCCGGTCGAGGTTGTGATTGTGCTGGACGAGGCGTATATCGAATACGTCCCCGAGGAGAAGAGAAGTGATTCACTCCGTTTGTATCGCGAGCACTCAAATATTGTAATCCTGCGGACCTTCTCAAAGGCATATGGTCTTGCTGGTTTACGGGTCGGGTTTTCAATTTCGCAGGAACCAATTACTCAAGCATTACGCAAAACGGCAATGCCGTTTGGGGTTTCCTCACTTGCTCAAGCCGCTGCGATCGCATCCATCAACGCGGAACCTGAGTTACTTGAGCGGGTCGCATCCGTAGTAGCCGAACGGGAACGAGTTTTTAGCGCACTTAACGCTGGCGGATACGAGCTTCAACCGAGTTATGCAAATTTCATTTGGATCCGGCTTGGGCCAGACACGAATAAATTACACGTTGCTTTAGAAGAAGCAGGACTGTCAGTGCGACCATTTCCCGGTGAGGGGTTACGAATTTCCATTGGAGAGCGAGAGGCGAATGACCGGTTTATTGAGGTTGCTCTGCAAGTAGCTGGCGGGTTCGGCGTTCGCCGCTAACCACGAGCGCAACTCCACCGACCACGATGGACAGGCCGACAACTACATCCAGACTGATAGGTTCTTTGAGAATCAAAAATCCTAGGGTTACTGCGACCATTGGGTTGACATAGGCGTGGGTTGTCACCAGTGACATGGGCGCGTTATTAATCAGCCATACGAATGCGCCATAAGCAATTGTCGAGGCAAATACCAGGAATGCCCATCCGGCCCAAGATTGTTGGGTAATGATGTCCAAATTCCATCTCTCCCCAATGAGGGCGCCCACCAGGGTGAGGAAAACGCCCGCAGTTGCGAGCTGAATGACAGCCGTAGTCAGCGGGTTTTTTGGTTGTTGATAGCTCGTAGACCGCCAACTAAAAAATGCCCAACAAAAACTACCGAACGCAATTGCAACAGACCAGAGTGCGACTTGAGTGTTACTCGCACCGCTAATCGGCACAGTTCCACCGGGAATGAGGATCAGGAAAAGGCCGATGAGGCCCACCCCAACACCTATTAAGGTCAGCCGAGAGGGGCGATCTCCTGCCCGGAGTCGAAAGAGAATAATCCACAGTGGCAAGACCGAGGCGATGAGGGCAGCGACGCCTGTGGGTACGTATCTCACTGCGAGCGACACAATTCCAATTGCTACGCCGAGAATCGTAACTCCCATGAAGACCGCGCCACGAACTTGCGGCCAGGTTACTGTGAATGCGCGCGGACCTTTGACCAGCAGCACGATCATTCCCAAAACTAGGGAAGCCGCAATAAAGCGTGTGCCGGACCCAATGAGTGGTGGCATAGATTTCACCATGAGAGCGATGCCCGTGTAAGTAGAGCCCCAAACGATCCAGAGAGTGATCAAAGGTCCCATGATTGTGCGGAATGGGGCTTCGGTTACTCCTCGAACATCGGCTGTCACGAGGGCAGCATGCCAGACTGATATCCCCGGTACCGGTGACTGTCTCGTAAGTGAGGCTTAGGACCAAAGTCCCGTGACTAGGGTCTGACGGCGCCTGGCGGCCAGTCGTGCACCGGCAAAGATCCCCACATGGACGTTTTGGATCTTTCCCGTTGGCAATTTGGCCGTCAGACCGGTGAAAACTTTTTTCACGTCCCTCTCGCGCTCGAAATTCACGGGATGGTTACCACCGTTCATGGCTCGTAGTAGAGCTAAAGGCGCAAAGGTTATCCAAGAAGAGCCGTGAGGTAACCATGATATTAAAGGGAAACACTTGAATGTGGTAGCCGAAAGAATTAAGTAGATGGCAGACTAGGAGCGAAAGGACACGCCTTGACAAGCGTGAATCACAATGACCATGACTCCGGCTCCACAACCACAAAACCCTATGGTGCAGTTACTCACGCCAGAGGGTGAATTGGTGACCCATGAAAGCTATTCCTTGGACCTTACCCACGCTCAGTACAAATCCCTCTACCGCGAAATGGTGTTCGTCCGAAGGCTGGATCAGGAGGCAACGGCACTTCAACGCCAAGGGGAACTTGGTCTCTGGGCCTCGTCGTTGGGTCAAGAGGCTGCTCAGGTGGGCTCAGCTTTTGCACTCGAAAAAAATGACTTTGCATTCCCGACCTATCGCGAACATGGTGTTGCCTGGATGCGCGGTGTGGACCCCATGAAAATCATGGAGGTCTACCGCGGAATTTCTAATGGCGGCTGGGACCCACTTGAGCATGGATGCAATAGCTACACAATCGTGATCGGTAACCAGGTGCTCAACGGAGTTGGTTACGCCATGGGTTGCACTCTGGATCAAAGCGAAGACGCCGTGATTACCTACTTTGGTGACGGAGCGACAGCTCAGGGTGATGTAAATGAGGGTTTCGTTTTCGCATCGACTTTTGACGCCCCGGTCGTATTCTTTTGCCAAAACAACCAATGGGCCATTAGCCAGCCAAGTGAGAAATTCGTTAAAACTCCGATTTACAAACGCGCAGACGGTTTCGGGTTCCCCGGTGTCTTGGTAGACGGAAATGACATCCTGGCAGTGATAGCCGTTACGAAGGCAGCCCTTGATCGGGCACGCAGTGGTGCCGGCCCAACCCTGATTGAAGCATTCACGTATCGGATGGGTGCCCACACAACATCGGATGACCCGACGCGTTATCGCCATGAAAATGATTTGCAAAACTGGAAATTACGTGATCCAATCGAGAGGCTTAAAGTCTTGTTGGCGCGTAATGGAATCGCTGATCGAAATTTCTTTGATGCAATTGATATTGACGCGGATGCATGGGCGCACACCTTACGAGCTGCGGTTCGCAGCATGGGTGAGCCGGCACCCGAGTCGATCTTTGACAACGTATATGCCGATAGCCATGAGGCACTTGATGCACAGCGTGCTGCCTTCCTTGACTACCACGAAGGCTTTGCTGACTCGGGAGTGAAATCATGACAAGCGAGCTGACTATTGCCAAAGCCCTTAACCAGGCATTGCGAACCGCAATGGAAGAAGACAGCAAAGTACTCCTTTTCGGTGAAGACATTGGGAAACTGGGTGGCGTTTTTCGGGTAACCGACGGGCTACACAAGGACTTCGGTGATCATAGGGTCCTTGACGCCCCACTTGCTGAAAGCGGAATTGTGGGCACTGCAATTGGGTTAGCCATGCGGGGTTATCGGCCTGTTCTTGAGATCCAATTTGACGGCTTTGTTTTCCCCGCTTTTGATCAGATCATTTCTCAGTTGGCCAAGGTACATCGACGCACTAACGGCAGCGTGAAACTTCCGATCACGATTCGAATTCCTTATGGTGGCGGAATCGGTGCGGTTGAACACCACAGTGAGTCACCCGAGACTTTTTTTGCACATATTCCTGGACTCCGAGTCCTTACACCAAGTGATCCGCAGTCCGCATACTCCTGCCTGCTTTCCGCTATTCGCAGCAACGACCCGGTAATTTTCTTTGAGCCTAAGCGGCGCTACTGGGACAAGGGCTCGGTTGATCACACCCAATCTCCCGCGGATCCGTGGCGGGCTCGCATTGTGCGAACTGGTTCTGACGTCACCGTCGTTGCCTACGGACCTATGGTAAAAACTGCGCTGCAAGCTGCAAATGCAAGCGAATACTCACTTGAGGTGATTGACTTGCAATCGCTTTCACCACTAGATGACCGAAGTATTGCCGACTCGGTGGAACGAACTGGGCGGCTCGTGATTGTTCACGAGGCTCCGGGAAACCTGGGCTTGGGCGCTGAAATTGCTGCTCGAATTGGGAAGAGTTGCTTCTACAACCTTGAGGCTCCCATCGAGCGGGTAACCGGGTACGACATTCCTTATCCACCGAGCAAACTTGAGGAGCACTACCTACCCGATCATGACCGAATTTTGGTCGCCGTTGACTCAGCGATGGAGGCTTAAACGTGCCCATTGAAATTTTTCATTTACCCGACGCAGGTGAGGGTTTAACCGAGGCTGAAATTGTGCGTTGGCTAGTCGAACCCGGGGACTCAGTATCGGTCAACCAAATGGTGGTTGAAATTGAAACAGCTAAAGCAACTGTTGAACTTCCCATCCCGTGGGCTGGTGTGGTCTCGCAAATCCACGAAGAAATTGGTGCGATTGTTCCCGTCGGCGCACAAGTAATTTCGATCGAAACGCAGGCTCAGCCCCAACGCGAACCCGTCCTGGTTGGCTACGGAGTCAAAGAAGGTGACTCACTCACCCGCCGGACACGTAAAGCGTCAAATACAGAGTCAACAGCAAATTCGAACCGGGTTACCGCTAAGCCATTAGTGCGCAAGCTCGCAAAAGACCAAGGAATAGACCTGTCAACTCTGGTAGGAACGGGTCTCAATGGTGAAGTCACGCGAGAAGACGTCCAAGCCGCAATCGGTGGTGAAGCGGTACCACCAAGCGTCTCCCATGACCACGCTGGCGAACGCATTCCAGTGCGTGGTGTTCAACGCTTGATGGCGGAGGCCATGGTCGCCTCGGCATTTACCGCCCCCCATGTCACAGAGTGGGTCGAGGTCGACATGTCAAGGACGCTTGAAGTTGTGGAAAGAATGAGAACGCGCAGCAGTGAACGAATCACACCATTCGTGTTGGTGTCTGCTGCTCTGATCCGTGCGGCCCAAAAATACCCGCGCATTAACTCAAGTTGGATTGACACCAAGGATGGCGCTGACGTACTCATTCACCCAAATATTCATTTGGGTTTTGCTGCTGACACACCAAAGGGGCTTCTAGTTCCTGTGGTACGAAATGCAAACGCTGACAATCCCATGGCCCTCTCAGCCAGTATCACCACCCAGATGGACAAGGCGCGAGATGGTTCGGCGAGTCCGGCCGATCTCACCGGTGGCACCATCACGGTCACCAACGTTGGGGTATTTGGAGTTGACGGTGGAACTCCGATCATCACGCCCGGTCAGGCCGCCATTCTCGCTATGGGTCGGATCATAAACAAACCGTGGGTAGTCGACGACTCGATTGTGATCCGGCCGATCATGCAACTGACTTTTTCTTTCGACCACCGAATAATTGATGGTGCACTTGGATCCCGAGCTTTAGCCAGTGTGGCCAGTTATTTGTCGGACCCAGCCCTAGACGAGTTGCTACTCAAGGACTGATCGGGGTCGCTTCACGGTGTGGATGCGAGCGCATTAAGAAACTCCTGTACTCGCGGACCTGATCCAGTTACTCGATTCGCAGTGACATCGGGGTCTACCCGTCCGCAGTATCCGTTAACAAAGTCAGCCCAAGGGATTTCGATGTGGGTGATCTCACCGGTTGGCTCACTGACAAAAGCAGCCTTTCCTTCGGGACCAGTTGCGAGGTAGAGCGTTCCGTCAATGTCTGGTCCGGTGAAGACTAACTTTAAGGATTCATCCGCGGGTATTCCCATTTTCTTGCCCCAAATAAACGGCAGGGTCCCCAACATTAGCTGTGCTGCATCCTTTCCAGGGTTGCTCATGAGATTGCGCGGCGCGCCAATTGCAATTCGAACGTCTTGATCATGGGCCCAAATGTCGAATGCCCGCATGGCAAGGAACTGTTCTTTTGTTCGTTCACCTTTGACCCACGGAAGGCTTAGAGTGGGTGACCGCGTGGAAAGAAAGTCAGAAAGATTGTTGGCGGCAGAAAGCATTTGTTGCAGTAATGCAGCTGGTGGGGTTCCACGCCTGTAGTCCACGCCGCGCTCGGTGAATTGATTAGATGGACCCTTGACGTGGGGGAGTTGGTCCCATTGTGGTTCATGATCGGGTGCCAGTTCACCGACCGCCATAGAGTCAAGGTCAATTGTGTGGGCAACAAGGTCGGCCACGCTCCAGCCTGGACACGGGGTTGGGAGTGACCACTGTTCGGCAGTGAGTGGTTCTAAGGTGGCGTAAAAATCCAGAACGGCCTCAAGGTAGGTCTTCATGGGGTCAAGGGAGCTCTTAGTTTGAAGTAGATCGTCCATGTTTACAGTCTGCCGTATCCCTGGTATTTGTGCTGGTAATACACTCAAATCTATGGGCGTGAAGGTGACAGTGCTGCAAATTGATTGCTCAACCGCCGAGTCGGTTCCGAAACGAGTTGAGCGAGTCCTTGGGCTAATTGATCAGCAGGCGCCTGAATGCGAGTTGATGTTGCTACCTGAGTTGTGGAATGTGGGGGCATTTGACCTCGAAGCCAGCCGCGCGCATGCCCAACCAATTGACGGGGCGCTTCCAACAGCGCTTGCGCGCAAGGCACGTGAGCACGGAATCTGGTTACACGGTGGTTCCTTTTGCGAAAAAGCGGGCGCAGACTTACACAACACGAGTGTGTTGTTTAACCCAGAGGGCGAGTTGGCTGCCTACTACCGCAAAGTGCATGTGTTCACGTATGCACGTGAACAAGACACCATGACTCCGGGGAAAAATTACGTGATGGTCGAAACGCCACTGGGATTAACGGGTCTTGCTACCTGCTACGACGCTCGCTTTCCCGAAATGTTTAGGGCAATGCGCATTGCCGGGGCACAAGCATTCGTGATTCCCTCTGGCTGGCCGATTCCTCGAATTAGCCAGTGGGATGCCTTACTTCCGGCGCGGGCTGTTGAAAATCAAGCATGGGTGATTGCATGTAATCAAACTGGTGTTCAGGGGCGGCACCAACTAGGAGGAAGTTCAGTAATCATTGATCCGCTCGGAAATGTCTTGGCGCACGGCGGGGAAACCGAAACCGTGCTTGGGGCTGAGATTGACATTCAGATTGGGAAGGATTGGCGGGCAGAGTTCCCAGCGATCGATGACCTCGTTGACTCACCTGTCATCACCGTTTAGTTAGTTCTTCACCCGGATCACGATCACAGGATTCTTTTTTGGATCCAGCCATCTCAGCAAATTTTTCATATACTTCTGGGGGACGGCGATGCACCCGGCTGTATTTTTCCCGTTGCTTACATGCAAAAAAATACCGCCACCCCGCGCAGTATTCGCACTTTGATCGGTTCGATTAATCCCATTCGATCCCTGAGTGATTTTTCCTTTGGGGAGATTAAAATCAAGGACTGCAACGTAGTTGTATTGCTTGCCATAAGTGGTAAGACGCTCAACGTAATTCCCGTAACTTAACCACTTCTTGTTCGTAGTTTGGAAAACGTTGTAGGTGCTGGGGACTCGTGGATTATAGGTCCAGGCGTCATAGTCGCCAACTTTTGTATATTTTAGTGAGGCACCGGGGTCTGGCTTAATGCCAAATGCCCACTTGATTGCGTAGGTTCCTGTGGGGGTTTTCCCGGTTCTTTGCTTGCGCTTGTTTCCAGAAACCAGGCCGCCGTAGCCCAGATTTGCTGTTGTGGAACTGTGAGTTGCTGTCCAGGTCTTGTTGTTCTTTTCAAATGTGCGCACGGTGCCGGTCGTTGCGTTCCACGATTTAGCCGTGACCAAAACCACTTGCTTGCTGTCGGTGATTCCGCTGAGAAGTACTGGTGCAGCGTGGCCGCTGGTTGGTGCAATAAGCCCAGACAGAACAAGGGGGAGCACTAGGAACGCGTGCCACGTCTTGGTCATGACTAGGAAACTACAGGAAAGCCTGCACTCTCCCAACCGGTGAGCCCAGATTCAAGTTCGAAAATACTGTTTACCCCAATGCTGGCCATTTGATCCACGGCCACTTGGGAGCGATTTCCACTTTGACAGTAGACCGCGTATACGCCGTCTGGATCAAGACCCATGATTTGATCTGCAAAGCCCGGAGCCTCAACGTTGTAGTTGACGGCGCCATCGATGTGACCCTGGGCGAATTCACCCGGGGTACGGACATCAATAATCGTGATGCCTGGGATTGCCACAACTGATGTAAAAGTGTTGGCGTCAACGCGCTCAAGGTTTGCGGGAGTCCCGACAGCCACGTCGGTCGGGACGTTCGCTGTGTCTGAACTTGAGCAACCGGCAAGGGGGGCGGTGAAAGCTAGGGCCGCGGCCGCGAAAGCAACACCAAGTCTCCAAGTTCTCATACCCCCTAGGGTATATCACTGGCTGCGGGTTTGACCCTTCGACCCTAGATTCAGAGATGCCAAATGCTCGTTGTACGCATTGAGTTCGGCATCCCCATCGCGCTCGGCTTGCCGATCCTTTCGCTTGGCATCACGCGCATCACTTCTGGACCACTGCACCATGATTGTGATCAGCGCCAAGAGCGCGGGAATTTCGGACAGACCCCAGGCGACCTGACCGCCAAACAGGGTGTCGGCGAGTGGATCAACCACCCAGTCTGGGCGCACGAGTGCGTACCACTCGATTGCCATGGGGGTTGTTCCCATCATTAAAATTACGCTAAAAAATGCGTGTACGCCAAGAGACAAAAGCAGCAGCACAATCCGACCCCAATACGGCAAAGGATGCGGCCTTGGATCAATTCCCAGCAGAACCCAGTAGAAAAGGTAGCCGGCAAGAATAAAATGAAGCTGCATAAATACGTGGCCAATGTGGGAGCCCATGAGCCAGCCAAAAGCGGGCGTCAGATACAGGCCATAAAGTCCAATTACATAGATAAAGAAAACAAAAAACGGGTTGGTAGCGAGACCATTTATTTTACTGTTAAGGAAAAGCACTAGCCATTCACGTGGACCACGCTCATTGGTGCGCGAAGGCCTCAATACCCGAAGCGCAAGAGTCGCCGGGGCTGCCATGACTAAGAAGATCGGCCCCAGCATGGTCAACGTCATGTGATTGACCATGTGAAGCCCCACAGATACTTGCGAATACAACGCGATTCCCGAATTGGTGCACCAAATAATTACCGCGATTCCGGCAAGCCATGCAACTAATCGCATGATCGGCCACGCATCACCGCGTTGGCGCAAACGAATGTATCCAACAACGTAGAGCGCAGCAGCAATCAAACTCCCCGCGAGAAAAAAAGGCTCAAGTTGGAAGCCAAAAACAACTGAACTCACAGTGGGCGCTGGCGGGTACGGGTAACCCAGAAGCGTTTCGCCGAATGTGGGAAGAAGTTCTTCAACCCGCGGGTATGAACTGGTTGCGAGTGCCACACCAAGGCCAACTGCCGCAGCCATAATCATCACCTCACACGCGGCGACTTTGGCAAACCTTTTTCCAGCTCCCGGAGCGCTCATCATGGGTAGCACTCGGCTGCGAAGTCGGTAACCCAAAAATCCAAGACCCAGAATCAATCCGACTTTTATCAGAACAACTCGCCCGTAGTCGTTAGTGAAAAGCTCATCAAATGAATTCAATCTCGTATAAGAATTGGATAGGCCACTCACTGCTAGCAACACAATTGCTATCAGCGCCAGTGGAGAGAAGCGTTCCAGTGCTCGGCCCAGTGGAATGTCCCGCCTAATTGCATGAAAAAGGAGAACGACCAGTCCGCCAACCCACAATGCCGCTGCGACAACGTGGGTAACGCCTGCGGTCAAGGCCAATGCGTGGTCGCCGAGGCCGGAGCCGTGTCCAGCAAGTGAAGGGAGCGACACAGCAACCAAGGCCAGTGCGACTCCTGCTGCACTGACGTCCGTTGTCGCCGTGATAAGCCCACCAAGTGCAATGACTGCCGCGATGAAAAACACCACGATCAGAGCTCGGGTCGCGGGGATATCCGTTGCGTACGTACTGACCACACGTGGCGTAACTGCCTCGGTGAGCGAGATTCCTAACACGTATGCCAACAAAAAAGATGCTTGGATGAGCGACAGGATGGCCCAAATCGCGGCCGCCCAGGAGCCGCGAATTACATCTTTACGGCCAACTGCAGACAGGACACCATCTTTTCCGGAAGGATCAAGAAAGGCGGCTGAAACAAGGAAGCCGATCGTGAGAATTCCGGCAATGTCGGTCAGAACCCGCAGAATCCCGACCCCCCACGCAATCAGAGGACCGGTGTCTGTGATCCCGACCGGCGCGGCTTGGTAGGAGCCACCCGCGACTATTAGTCCAATCGCTGATGCCCCAATTGTCATTGCGATCCCGATCGAAGCAAAAATGAGGATTCGAGACCGAGGAACAACTTGGACCCGGGGACTTACCGTAGTTTTCACGTTGAGCGCTTGCGCCAAATGAAGTAACCGGCAACAACAAGTGCAAGTGCCACGAAACCGAGAACCCACACCAGCATGGACTCCGAATCAGAAGCGGGCTCCTCTGTTACGCGAGGAACTGCAGTTTCAGGCTCTGATATTGGATCGTCCATGGTGGTGACTTCTGGCTCTGCGGTCGTGTCTGGTGTCGGTTCTGCGGTTACCGTTTCTGGATTGGGATAACTGAAACGCAAAGATCCGGTCACCGGGTGTCCATCTTGGGAAACAATTCGGTAGGCAACTTTGTAGGTGTCGCCGGGAAGGTCAGCCGGCCATTGCACTACCGCGTCGGTCCCCACGCTCTCGACAAGGACCCCGGAGACGAGTTCACCGGCAAAGTTGGAGACAGCCACTTCCACCATTCCCTCGAGCAGGGTGGAAGAGAAACTCAGGGTTAAGGTCCGTGGTGCGCTTTCCAAAACAGCACCATCGACCGGGGTGGTACTTACCAAATCGGCGTGGGCGGAAGCTGGCACCGCACCACCAAACAACGCCAGAGAGATCAGGAGAAATCCGGAAAAAAAACCGGTGAGTTTGGTCATGCTCTGAGGGTACCTCTGGTGCTCGGACTCGATTGTTTCTAGAAAGCAGATTCAGGGATTTCCATGATTTCACCGGTTGTCGCCTCGGCGATCCCGCGTTCTGCTGCAAGAAGGGGAAGTCGGTTGCGAGCGAACCAGCGAGCGCTTTCCACCTTGCCGATGTAAAAGTCCTTATCGCGATCTTTGGGACCGGCGTCCAGAGCAGCGAGGGCAACTTCGGCTTGGCGGATAAGTAGCCAACCGATCATCAGATCACCAGATGCCATGAGCAGTCGGGTTGAGTTCAAACCAACCTTGTAGACCTCCTGAACATCCGTTTGTGAAGCCATAGCCCACTGCCCCATGACACCCAAGATCCCCTGGACGTTTTCAAGTGCCTGGCCGAGGAGTTCACGCTCAACAGAAAGTTGCCCTGAACCTTCGTCACCCTTAACTGTTTGGGTGATTTCTTGGGCGAGGTAACTGATTGACTTAAACTGATCTTTAACCATTTTTCGGAAGAAGAAGTCCAGTCCTTGAATCGCGGTTGTTCCTTCATAGAGGGTGTCAATCTTTGCGTCACGGATGTACTGCTCAAGTGGATAGTCCTGCAGGTATCCCGATCCACCGTAGGTCTGCAATCCAACTGCCAGCATTTCGTAGGACCGCTCTGAGCCGACACCTTTAACGATGGGAAGGAGAAGGTCATTGATGCGTTCGGCCATTTCTAGATCGATTGTCGTGTCACCAGCCTGGCCCATCTCGATTAAGTCCTGCCAGTAAGCGGTGTAGAGAACGAGCGCGCGCATGCCTTCGGAGTAAGACTTCTGAAGCATGAGTGAACGGCGCACATCGGGGTGATTCGTGATGGTGACGCGAGGTGCAGTCTTGTCGGTCATCTGGGTGAGGTCAGCACCTTGAACACGATTCTTGGCATACTCGAGGGCATTAAGGTAACCCGTTGACAGGGTGGCAATTGCTTTCGTGCCAACCATCATGCGGGCGTATTCAATAACCTTAAACATTTGTGCGATGCCGTTGTGGACGTCACCAACAAGCCAACCAACAGCCGGCTCATTTTCACCAAATGTCAATTCACACGTAGTCGAAACCTTCAGACCCATTTTCTTTTCGACGTTAGTTGCGTACACACCATTGCGTTCGCCAATTTCGCCGGTCGCCAAATCAACATGGAACTTTGGAACAACAAATAGTGAGAGGCCTTTTGTTCCCGGCCCCGCACCCTCGGGGCGTGCGAGAACCAAGTGCACAATATTGTCAGTCATATCGTGTTCGCCACTGGTGATGAAACACTTAACGCCTTCAATGTGCCAAGTGCCGTCGGCTTGCTCAACTGCCTTTGTGCGACCAACGCCGACATCGGAGCCCGCATCAGGTTCGGTCAGAACCATGGTGGCGCCCCAACGCTTGTCAATCATAAGTTGGCCCCAACGCTTCTGATCCTCATTGCCCAGGGAGTCAAGAATTGCAGCGAAGCCGGGACCTGACATAAACAGGAAAGCGCCGGGGTTCGCGCCCAGCAGCATTTCCGCTGCAGCCCAGCGCAGTGATGGCGGAGCACCGGTGCCACCGAGGTGGACGGGGAGATCTAGACGCCACCACTCGGCATCCATGAGTGCGTTAAAACTTTTCTTGAAATCCTCGGGCATGGTGACCGATTTAGTTACCGGGTCATATACCGGTGGGACGCGGTCGGAAGAAACAAATGAGTCCGAGAGGGGCCCAGATGCCAAGCGATTTACTTCATCTAAGACGTCGCGGGCGACATCTTCGTCCATTTCTACGTAGGGACCCTTGCCCATGCGTTCGCCTGCACCGAAGACCTCAAAAAGATTGAATTCAAGGTCGCGCTGATTGCTCTTGTAATGCGTCATTGCTACTCCCGTGTGCTGGATTCGGGGCTAAGTTACCCGCCAGTAACAATGATGGGCCCTGATGGCAACTTTTGCAAGCAGAGTGGCCGCTTTGAGCCTAAATTATTCGATTTTGCCCCAATAAAGGCACTTAACCTGACACACTCCCCTCAACACGCGCCGTGAGACCGCCCACCTTTTGCCAAGGAGACCCCATGATCATCCATAAGAGTTTGCTCCCCGAAGTTGAGATCCCCAACATCAGCATCACCGAGTTCATCTTGAGGGAGGCCGATCGGGTTCCCGACCGCGAGGCGCTAATTGATGGACCAACGGGCCGCACATATACATATGCACAACTCAAAGCCATGATCTATTCCTTCGCAGGTGGACTTGCCGCAAAAGGACTGGGAAAAGGCGACACCATCGCGCTGATGGCACCGAACATTCCTGAGTTCGCGATTGTGTTCCATGGAGCAGCTGTTGCTGGCGTCGCGGTGAGCACCATCAATCCGACTTACACGGCCGACGAAGTCAAGTTTCAAATCAATGACTCGCAATCACAACTACTTGTCACAATCGGAATGTTTTTAGAAACGTCGCAGTTGGCAATTGAGGGGACAGCAGTTTCTGAGATCGTAATTATTGGCGATGCCCAAGAAGGCACCACGGCATTTACCGCACTATTCGGCGAGCCAATTGCACAGGTGGAAATTGACCCACGTGAGCAGGTTGTTGTTCTACCATATTCTTCTGGTACTACGGGTTTACCCAAAGGTGTCATGCTCACCCACCACAACCTGGTATCAAACTTGATGCAGGTCGAGGATGCGCTCGAAGTGGAAGACGGCGAAATAGTGCTTGCGGTTCTTCCCTTTTTCCATATTTACGGAATGCAAGTACTTATGAATGAATTTCTTTCGCGCGGATCAACGATTGTCACGGTGCCTCGTTTTGATCTCGAGCAAACATTAAGCATTATTCAAGAACGAAAAATTACTCGGTTCTTTGTCGTTCCCCCAATTGTGCTGGCGCTCGCTAAGCATCCAATAATTGATCAGTACGACCTCAGTAGTTTGAAGCAGGTTTTCTCCGGCGCCGCACCACTCGGTGCTGAATTGGGAGAAGAAGCAGCAGCACGAATTGATTGCAGTGTCGTTCAGGGGTTCGGCATGACCGAGCTTTCACCGGTGAGCCACATCTCACTGGAGGGCCGATCAAAACCAGGAACGGTGGGACTCACCGCACCGAATACCGAGATTCGAATCGTCGATCCCGAAACGGGCGAAGATCAGGACTTTGATGGCATCGGTGAACTCTGGATCCGCGGACCCCAAGTCATGAAGGGCTATCTCAATAATCCAAGTGCTACCGAAATCACGATCGATCCAGATGGCTGGCTCAAGACGGGAGACATCGGCTTTATCGATTCAGAAGGATTCGTCTCAATTGTCGACCGCCTCAAGGAATTGATCAAATACAAGGGATTCCAAGTCGCCCCCGCTGAACTGGAAGCTTTGTTGCTGACCCACCCGGCCATCGCTGATGCGGCAGTAATCGGAGTCCCTGACACCGAAGCGGGCGAGATCCCACGCGCCTATGTCGTGGTGAGACCCGGCCAAGAAGTCAGCTCCGTTGACATCACGGCGTTCATGGAAGGCCAGGTCGCCAAATACAAGGTGATTCACGACGTTGTGTTCATCGACGAGGTCCCCAAGAGTGCCTCGGGCAAGATCCTGCGCCGGATGCTGCGGGACTAGTCGACCCCGAGACCCACCGCTACACCTATGCTCTTTGGCATGTTAGAAATCCAGCGTTCACTCGTTGACTCCATCGTGGCTCATGCCCGGGCCGATCACCCCGACGAGGCGTGTGGAGTAATCGCTGGATCAATCGGATCGGATCGGCCGGAGCGGTTAATTCCCATGGTGAATGCGGTGAGGTGTCCAACCCTCTACGAGTTTGACTCTATGGACTTACTTCACCTCTATCGAGAAATGGATGATCGGGACGAGGTACCGGTTGTTATTTATCACTCACACCCCGCGACGCAGGCGTACCCCTCGCGCACTGACATCACTCAGGCGTCAGAGCCCGATGCCCACTACGTTGTGGTCTCAATTCGCGAAACCGGCCCCGCTGAGGGCCCATTTGAATTCCGATCCTTTCGAATCGTTGACGGTGAAGTTACCGAGGAGCAAATCTCAATCCTTGAATGAAGAATTCGTGCCTGCGCCTTAAACGTGCGATACTCGGAGGGCCCTTTCACACCACCCGTGCTGAGACCGCCCAGAATGAGAGTTCCTGAACATGTCCATTGAAGTCCGCATCCCCACAATCCTTCGCCCCTACACATCGGGTGAGAAATTGGTGAGAGCCCAGGGCGTGACTCTCGAAGAGGTTCTTAATGACCTCGAGGTCAATTACCCCGGCATTGGTGAGCGAATCATTGATGAAAATGGCTTGCGCCGTTTCATAAATATTTACGTCAACGACGAGGACGTTCGTTTTCTTGCGGGTCTGCAGAGCGTGCTGGGCGAAAACGACTCGATCACCATTTTGCCTGCGGTTGCCGGCGGCTAAGTCTTCATGCGCTTTGATTCCCTGCTTGACTCCGTTGGGCATACCCCACTTGTCGGCCTACCTCGACTCTCTCCGTCGGCCGAGGTTCGTCTTTGGGCCAAACTAGAAGATCGCAACCCAACCGGTTCGGTGAAAGACCGGGCGGCCCTGGCAATGGTTCTTGACGCCGAGCGCAGTGGAGTACTCACGCCGGGTGCAACCCTGTTAGAACCTACATCGGGAAATACCGGAATATCACTGGCCATGGTTGCCAAGCAGCGGGGTTATCAACTCGTGTGCGTCATGCCCGAAAACACTTCTGCTGAACGCGCCCAGTTACTAGCGATTTGGGGCGCGAAGGTTATTTATTCCCCGGCGGCTGGTGGTTCGAATGAGGCCGTGCGCGTTGCTAAAGGCTTAGCCGCCGAGAACCCCGATTGGGTCATGCTCTATCAATATGGCAACCCGGCTAATGCGCTCGCCCATTATGAAAATACTGGCCCCGAATTATTGGCTGACCTTCCTTCGATTACTCATTTCGTTGCCGGTCTGGGAACAACCGGAACCTTGATGGGGGTTGGGCGCTTTTTTCGAGACAATAAGCCAGATGTATCAATTGTTGCTGCCGAACCGCGCTACGGAGAGCTTGTCTACGGACTACGCAATCTGGACGAAGGATTCATACCTGAGCTCTACGACGAAACCCTGCTGACTACCCGCTTTTCAGTGGGCCCCAGCGATGCGGTGAGACGAACACGAGAGCTATTGGAAATCGAAGGAATTTTTGCCGGGGTTTCGACCGGGGCAATCCTGCACGCGGCGCTGGGTATTGCGTCAAAAGCCGTCGCAGCCAAAGAGCCCGCAGATATCGCATTCATCGTGTGTGATGGCGGCTGGAAGTATCTGTCAACCGGCGTTTACGAGGGAACCCTTGATGAAGCCGAAGCTGCCATAGAGGGTCAGTTGTGGGCTTAGTAGGCATAATAGAAACAGTGAGTACCCGGTTACACTCAAAAATGTCCCGTACGACACATCCCATTCTTCTTTGGAGTCAAAAGTGAGCCTACCGCCGCTAGTGGAGCCCGCCACCGAGCTAAGTGTCGACGAGGTTCGTCGCTACAGCCGTCATCTGATCATTCCCGATGTTGGCATGTCAGGACAAAAACGACTGAAAAATGCCAAAGTGCTGTGTGTGGGTGCTGGCGGTCTGGGGAGTCCGGCCCTGATGTATCTCGCAGCGGCAGGAGTAGGCACGCTGGGCATTGCAGAATTCGACACCGTTGACGAGTCAAACCTGCAGCGTCAGATTATTCACGGTCAAAAAGATATTGGCCGATCCAAAGCCGAAAGTGCCCGCGACAGTGTGTTGGAAATCAATCCGTACGTCACCGTGCAGTTACATGAGGTGCGGCTTGATTCAACAAATGTGATGGAAATTTTCGCTGACTACGACCTAATCGTTGACGGCACAGACAACTTCGCGACCCGTTATCTCGTTAACGATGCATGCGTGTTGCTAAAAAAGCCTTACGTGTGGGGTTCGATCTACCGTTTTGACGGTCAAGCCAGTGTGTTTTGGGCGGAGCACGGTCCTTGTTATCGGTGTCTTTACCCTGAGCCCCCACCGCCCGGGATGGTGCCAAGTTGCGCTGAAGGCGGTGTTCTTGGAGTGCTGTGCGCCTCGATCGGTTCCATCCAGGTCACCGAGGCGATCAAGTTGCTCGCCGGTATTGGTGACCCATTGGTCGGTCGGTTAATGGTCTATGACGCATTAGAGATGTCCTACCGGCAGGTCAAGATCCATAAGGACCCACATTGCGCGGTGTGCGGTGTGAATCCCACCGTCACCGAGTTGATTGACTATGAAGCTTTCTGTGGCTCAATCTCCACCTTGGCCGCTGAAGCAGCAAGGGACTCGACCATCTCAGTTCGGGACTTGAAGTCCATGCTTGACGCGAGGGATCGCGGTGAAGACGACTTCGTCCTTATTGACGTGCGCGAACCGGTCGAGTTTGAGATCGTCGCGATCCCAGGAGCGATCCTGATCCCGAAGGGTGATTTCTTGGATGGCTCGGCCCTTTCAGAGCTGCCCACCGACAAGCGCATCGTGTTGCACTGCAAGGTGGGTGGTCGCTCGGCTGAAGCGTTAGCGGTTGTCAAAGGCGCAGGGTTTAGTGATGCAGTCCACGTTGGTGGCGGGGTTCTCGCGTGGGTCAATCAAATTGAGCCGGACAAGCCCTCCTACTGACCCCCCCCACTAATTTTGTGCTCAATGATTGAGCGGGCGGGAAATTATCGGGTCGGGGTCCCACGAACCAGCCCAAGAGGCCAGAATGGTCACTATGTCCGCTGCCCCAACCTCACCCAATGCGGGTGAGTGGGTAACGTCGAAGACCCCGATTGCGCCACCGAAGGCACTTGACCCCAAACCCAGGTTCTTGTCCTATGCGGCACTGGTAACCGGCGTATGGTCTGGTTTATTGTCGCTCATCGTTTTCGCGATCGCTCGACTCTTTGGGGTCCCCATGGATGTTGTGCTTGAGGGCGCAACTATTCATGTCTTTTGGTTCGCCGTTTTACTCGTACCGATCGCAGCCGCTCAAATAGGCGCGATGGCATCACTCTTGCTTCGCGGAATTTCCCATGCCCAACGCATTGTGTTTTGGGTCGGCACCTTCATTGCCATCGTGTCAATTGCGACCCCGTTCATCACGGCGACATTGGTTTCCACGGCAATCGTCTTGGCAATCATGCACGGCATTACCTGGGGACTGGTTGTCCCGCAAATTGCCCGCATCATTGGTGACACCGAACCAAATGCGCGGATCGAACGGCCACTGTTGTGACCCAAACGAACGTTAAGGGTAGGTCACTGCCCGTTGCAATGATTGCGGCCATGCGCCCCCGTCAGTGGGCAAAAAACGTCTTGGTTTTTGCTGCACCACTCGCCGCCGGGCAACTTTTTGAAGTAGATATTTTCTGGCCTAGCGTTGGCGCTTTTGCAATGTTCTGTGTGATTTCCAGTGCTACCTATTTAATTAACGACATTAAGGACCGCGATAGCGACCGCGAACACCCCAGTAAGTGCAAGCGACCGATTGCAGCGGGTGAACTTTCTGTTCCACTAGCAATTTCATTTGCAGTGGTGCTCGCAGTAATCGCTTTGGTTGGCTCGTATGCCATCGCTCCCGCGCTAGCAGCAGTAGTGCTCGCTTACGCAGTATTTACCGTGAGTTACTCGATGGCGCTTAAGCACGAACCGGTTATCGAACTTGCATTACTGTCCATGGGATTTCTCTTGCGCGCCGTTGCAGGTGGAGCTGCATCAGATTTGCCGATCTCGCAGTGGTTCCTCATCGTTGCTGGATTTGGTTCACTGTTCATGGCGGCAGGAAAGCGTTTCAGCGAACTCAAGCGCGAGGAGATCGCAGGTTCCCCATTAGGGAACCGACGTAAGTCTTTAGAGGGTTATTCCTTGAGTTACCTGCGGTTTGTCTGGGGAACTGCGGCCGCCGTCACAATCATGGGGTATGCACTCTGGGCATTTGACGTTGCCCAAACCCCGTCGTCTCTGGCGTGGGCAGAGTGGAGTGTTTTGCCTTTTGTCTTAGCAATTTTGAGGTACGGCATTGTCATTGATCAAGGTGATGCTGAAGCACCTGAAGAAGCAGTGACCGCAGACAAAGCGTTACTACTTCTCGGTGCCGCGTGGTTGATCCTTTTCGCCATGGGAGCGTTAGGCGTATGAGTGAGGCGGTAGCAACACAGTTGTCCGGTTGGGGTCGCACAATGCCCACCGTTGCGCAACTTGTCGAAGCGAATTCCCCCGGTCAAATAGCTGAACTCGTCCAGCAGGCAAATTCCCGAGGTGTACTTGCCCGTGGCCTCGGGCGTTCCTACGGCGATGCGGCCCAATCCGGTGGCGCAACCGTGATCGATATGACCACCATGACCGACTTCAGTCTGAACCCAGACAACATGAGCGTCACCGCTAATGCTGGCGCGAGTATCGACAGCATCTTGCGCGAGATTGTTCCCCGCGGATTCTTTGTTCCAGTCTCTGCGGGAACCCGAATCATTACTGTCGGTGGTGCAATCGCGGCAGATATTCACGGTAAGAACCATCACCGTGACGGTAGTTTTGGTGCACATGTCACTGAATTGACTTTGATTGATGGTCTGGGTGCGCAACACACGCTGACATCGAAAGATCCGAAGTTCTGGGCCACGGTGGGCGGCATGGGTTTAACCGGAGTAATTACAAGTGCCACATTCACCGTGATTCCCATTGCGAGTTCCTACATCACGGTGGACACCGAACGCGGCAATGATCTGGACGACGTAATGTCACGTATGTTTGCCCGCGATCACGAGTATCGCTACACCGTTGCTTGGATTGACTCGGTTTCTTCCTCGGGACGGGGGGTCATCACCCGCGGAGATCACGCAACGATTCAGCAATGCAATCTGGACGGGATTAAAGACCCAGAAGCCTATGATCCCAAAAATATTGCAACCGCTCCAGCACTTGTCCCTACGGGTGCACTCAACAAGTGGACGGTCCGCGCCTTCAACGAAGGCTGGTACCGCAAGCACCCCAAGGAGCGGATCGGCGAACTCCAACGAATCAGTGCTTTCTTTCACCCACTCGACGGGGTACAGGAGTGGAATAGGATTTATGGACCGAGTGGTTTTCTGCAATACCAATTCCAGGTACCCGATGCTGCCGGTTATCTCGTGGGCATGGCATTGAGCAAGTTACGTGAAATCGGTGCACCCAGTTTTCTCACCGTGCTCAAGCGGTTCGGCCCGGGGAACCGCGCCCCACTGTCCTTCCCGCAATCGGGTTGGACTCTTGCAGTCGACTTACCGGCGGGTATCCCTGGACTTGGTCGGGCTCTGGACCAACTTGATGCGCTGATTAGCGCAGAGGGTGGCCGGCTCTATTTGGCAAAAGATTCCCGCCAATCGCCAACAAATTTTGCAAGAACTTACCCGCGCCTCGGTGAATGGCGTGAAATTCGTGACACCATGGACCCCAATCGCGTGTTTGCGTCAGATCTATCCCGTCGACTTAAAATCTGAAAGGCCAACCACATGCTTGATGCTCTCGGCGAACCCCAGTCCGTTCTCGTTCTTGGTGGAACAAGTGAGATCGCACTTGCGACGATTAAAGAGATGCCGCGACACCGATTGAGCCGAGTCTTGTTAGCCGGTCGGCCATCTGAGTCACTGGATTCTGCGGTCGCACAATTACAAGCTCTCAATATCGCCGGTGTTGAAGCAATTGAATTTGACGCTAAAAATACTGAAACACACGGCGGGATTATCGACACCGCATTTGACGGCTCAGACATTGACATTGTGATCCTTGCATTTGGTCTCCTCGGTGACCAAATGACCGCGGAGGAAGACCCCAGTCACGCGGTTGAAATCGCAACAGTTAACTACACCGGTTCGGTGAGTGCTGGATTACACGTGGCTCGGAGATTAAAGAACCAAGGCCACGGTGCGCTCGTCGTTCTTTCGAGTGTTGCTGGTGATCGGGCAAGAAGAACTAATTTCGTGTACGGCTCAACCAAGGCTGGGCTTGACGCATTCGCCCAGGGCCTTGACGCATCACTCGCCGGGACCGGGGCCCATGTCCTGATTGTGCGTCCGGGTTTTGTTCGCACCCGCATGACCAGCCACCTGCCGGAGGCACCCATGACAACGAACCCGGAAGATGTTGCCAAGATAATTGTTACCGCACTCAAAAAGGGGAAAAGTACTGTCTACGCACCGGGGCCATTGCGCTTCGTCATGGCTGGCCTCAAAGCTCTGCCAAAGCCGATTTTCCGCAAACTCCCGAACTAACATTCCCCAACTAGCTCAAGTCATAGACCTGACCCAGGGTCTGGCCACCGTCAACAACAAACTCTGAACCGGTGGAGTAACTCGCTTCGCTCACCAAGTAGAGCATGAGCTTCGCAACCTCTTCGCTTTGACCAATTCGTGGGATTGCCTGCCGCTTAAAGCTAATGGAGAGATCCGCTGCCATGTCGGTCTCAATAATTCCAGGGTGAATGGATACCACCCGGATATTGAAACGACCAAGGTCAAGTGCTGCCGACTTGGTTAAACCGCGGACACCCCATTTGCTGGCAACGTAGGCCGACATGTCGCAGTAACCGACTAGTCCTGCCGTTGAAGAGATGTTCACAATCACACCGGAACCAGCCTTTTTCATGGAATCAGCGCAGTAGCGGATGCCAAGAAAAGTCCCGGTGAGATTGATTCCAATTATTCGGTTCCATTCATCAAGCTCGGTGGTGTCAACTCGACCGAGACCAACGACACCGGCGTTATTAATCAAGATATCAATGGGACCGAATTCCTTTTCCGTCGCGGCCACCGCAGAAATCCAGTCACTCTCACGGGTAACGTCGAGGTGTAGGTAGATCCCGCCAATTTCTTTGGCGACCGCAGCTCCCTGTTCGTCGAGAACGTCACAAACGACCACGAAGGCGCCTTCAGCCGCTAAAGCAGCGCAATGACTTGCGCCCATTCCTTTTGCACCGCCGGAGACTAATGCAACCTTGCCCTCAAGTTTTCCCATGTAAGAACAATAGGTGCAAAACTACTTTTTGGTAAGGACACCATTGAGTTCCTCGGGAGTGAAGGGACCGTAGCCACCTTCGCCGGTAGTGAAGTGGAAAAGTGCGACAGAGAAAATCGATTGCACTGCAGCACTGAGTAGTGCAGAAATTATGATCAGCACAAATCCAACGGCGAGCAGGACCAGACCAAGAGAGACAGATGCCCCGGACCCGTTGAGGAGGAAAATTCCACCGATTATCAAAGCGATCGCTGGAAGAATAAGAATCAATAGCCGCAATCCAATTCGAACACCACCGGTAACTTGGGTTCCCCACTTCTCTTTCACCATCTGCACGGATGCTTTGAGCGCCGGGACGGCACCTAGTCCTTTAAGCATTATGTAGGGGGTGACAAAGAAAGTAACGATTGACCAGGCAGCCGCACCTATTGCCGCGAGAAGGTTCCCGGCAATTGCGGCACCGCCGTTGTTATTTCCTCGCAATAGACCCAAGAGTGCTGACACCACGGCGCGAATAACGGACCAAACAAGAAGCGGTCCAAGGCGACCAAAAGCTTTGCCGAACCCGTAACCCAAGGTTGAATCACGTCCGGACAGTTCCTCATCGACGGCAGCCACCAGGGCTGCCCCCGAGATAGTGAAGGCGAAGTTGATCAGAATCAAGGCAATGAATCCGACCACTATCGCCCATACGTTAATGTCCTCAACGGCGAGGACAATAGCGCCGCCACCAAAGAGCGCCAATGGAATCAAGGCAAACAAGAATCCAATAATTGGGAACCACAAGAAATATGTATTTTCCTTCAGTAGTCCCCAGCTCTTATTACTTAATGTCTTTCCATCCGCCCATTTTCCCATGCGTGGATCCTACTAATAATCTCGGGAGTGATTCCATCGGAATCGCAATTAGGCGTAATGCGGAGTCGATCAGATTCACAGATGTAAAAATTTCATTCCAAGATTTCCCGGATGAGATACAACTCGGATAATTCAGCAGAGCTAGGTCTTCTTGCACCAATTGCTGACCGAACTTCGTGTAGTGCAACCTCTTTGGTCTTCAGCCCTGGTGCACTTATGAGTTTGAGTTATGAGTTATGAGTTAAGAGTTAAGTGTCAACTCCACGATTTCACACATCAGCTTGGCATCGACATTCCAGTCAACCGGGACTTTGAAAGTCTTCTTGTTCACAATGTAGGGGGCGAGTTCGGCGGTAAGTTTGGTAAGGACTCCAGTGTGGGTCGGGCCCAATAAAATGTGTTTCTGGTGAACGGAAACACCGATGATATAGTGATCATCGATTTTGCCGAATGGATGATTCCACGCAATCACAACTTGCATTGTTGGGTACTCGTTCGTCATCGATCTAAAGATTGATCGGACAGTTTCCTGCTTGGTGTAATCGAATTGTGCCAAATACTGTTCAACATTTTCGTACTTGAGTGATGTCGTTGATCCCCGCGCATAAAGCACCAGTGCATTTGCGTGCGTTTGAGTGAATCCAAAATTCCCCCGTAAATAGGCAATCTGCTCCAGGTACTTCCTAGCGGAAATCTCGGCTATCTGGTCAAACCAAAAGGACATAGGTTGCCCGTACTTTTTCTCGATTGCGGGGAAGTGGGAGGAGCGATCAGGATTTGAGGCCACATTGGCACCTTACCGGCGGGTACGGCTCAATGACTACCCGATTTGGCCGGTTCATTCGCCGATTTAGATTCACGCGTGATGTGACAATCTCGATCAAGATCGGGTCGTAGAGAAAATATTCTCGACCATGAGTAGATTTACCCAATGGACCAGATGCTTATTCGCGCCCTCGTGGGCACAGTACTTGCCCTCGTACTCATCGCCCTGGCCGCAAAACGAGGTTGGTTCCTGTTCTCCCTCGCCCGGACGGGCCGCCAGTCGGTCGGTCGGTTCACCGATCCCACTATTCGCGTCGAAGCGGAGGCCACCGAGGTTCTTGGCCAACGCAAGCTGCTCAAGTGGATCGTGCCTGGAATCGCACACGTATTTGCCTTCTGGGGGTTCATCGTTCTGGGTCTGACAATCATTGAGGCATTCGGTGCGCTCTACGTGGCTGACTTCGCGGTTCCCATTATTGGTACCTGGGCGATCGTCGGTTTTGCCGAAGATCTGTTTGCCATTCTTGTACTGGTGGGGATCACGATCTTTGCACTTATCCGCCTCACAAATGACCCGCGCAAGGAGGGTCGGGCGTCACGCTTTTTTGGTTCCCACACTGCAGGTGCCTGGCTCATTCTGTTCATGATCTTCAACGTTGTCTGGACGCTTTTCCTCTACCGCGCGGCTCAGGTGAACACGGGAGTGTTCCCCTTCCCTGATGGCGCCTTCGCATCCGAGTACTTTGCAACGTGGATTAATGGACTTGGTATCCACACAAATGAGTGGATTGAAACAATTGGCTTATGGCTCAATATCGGAGTGATCCTTGTTTTGTTGCTGATAGTTCTCAACAGCAAGCACCTTCATATTTTCACCGCACCGGTCAACGTGTACACCTCGCGCCGACCGGACGCACTCGGCCCGCTGCAACCCATCATGTACGACGGAAAGCCCCTTGACTTTGAAGATCCGCCAGAAGACGCCCTCTTTGGTAAAGGCCACATTTCTGAATTCACGTGGAAGAATTACGTTGACTTCATGGCCTGCACCGAATGCGGACGCTGCCAAGATCAATGCCCGGCTTGGAATACCGAGAAACCACTGAGCCCGAAGCTTTTGATCATGGATCTTCGTGACAATCTATTCGCTTCTTCGGAGTACCTACTTGCAGCAAAAGGATCCACGCTTGGGGCAGGTGAATTGGACGAAGAGGCACTCGCCACCCTCACACCAGAGCAACAGGAATTGTTGCAACGCCCATTCATTGGTGATCGTGCAGAGACAGAGAATGCAGCGACCGACGGCTACACCTACGACGGGCACCGCGACTTTTCACTTGAGCTCCCGGTTATTGGAAACGACGTCCTGTGGTCATGCACGATGTGCGGCGCGTGCGTCAATCAATGCCCGGTAGACATTGAGCACGTTGACCATATCGCCGACATGCGTCGGAATCAGGTCATGGTCGCATCAGATTTCCCCAGTGAGCTCAACGGCATGTTCAAAAACGTTGAATCCAAAGGCAACCCCTGGGGCATGAACGCCGCCGACCGCAATTCCTGGATCACTGAAGTTGACTTTGACGTTCGGGTATTCGGCCGCGATGGTGAAGAGACAATTCCAGCAGATATTGAGTACCTTTTCTGGGTTGGTTGCGCCGGAGCGTTCGAAGACCGTGCGAAGAAAACCACAAAGGCGGTAGCGGAACTACTTGACACCGCAGGCGTAAAATTCATGGTCCTCGGTGACGGCGAGACCTGCACTGGTGACCCAGCGCGTCGTGCTGGCAACGAATTTATTTATCAAATGCAAGCCATGCAGAACGTTGAGATGCTCAACGAGATCAAGGCAACCAAAATTGTGGTAACTTGCCCGCACTGCTTGAACACACTCAAGCGCGAGTACCCACAAATTGGCGGTGACTACGACGTTGTCCACCACACCGAATTACTCCGTGAATTGGTCAACAACAATCGACTCACGCCTATTGCTGAGCCTGGTGAAAGCGTCACCTACCACGACCCTTGTTATCTCGGTCGTCACAACAAAATTTATGAACCACCACGTGAACTCCTCGAAGCCACAGGTGCAAAGAAGATTGAAATGGAGCGATCCGGTGACAAGTCATTCTGCTGCGGCGCTGGTGGGGCCCGCATGTGGATGGAGGAGAAGATTGGCACCCAGGTCAACAAAAACCGCGGTGATGAAGCAATCGCTACCGGGGCAAAAACAATCGCGGTGGCCTGTCCATTCTGTTCCGTCATGCTCAACGACGCTGTTACTTCACGCCAGCAAGAGGGCCTCGCCGAGGGTGTAGTAGTTTCCGATGTCGCGACGCTGCTTTTGGAAGCCACAAGGAAAAAGACCCTGAGTTAAACAGGTTGATGATCCTATTTAAAACGGGCTGCCGGTCGGCAAGTTGTCGCCTTTATGAGGCAGTTGCCAGGCACGATAAATCACCTTGTTCGCGTTACCGAACTCGCCCACATCAATAAACCAAGTCTCGCTCGAGCCGTGACAAACATTGGTTAACTAAACACCCGATCAAGAATCAAATCAATTTATGCTACCCGGTCGTCATTGCTGTATGTGGTGTCCGACGCGTGATCGTGTACCTGTTCGAGCATGTACGCCTGAATCATTGCCGCAGCAGCGCGCGGATTGAACTGCGTTGAGAGCCATCCTCGGTGTGGTAATTTGCGACCTGTTCAAAGGAACCAATGCTTGCTTCTACAAAAATGCTGAGTCGACGAATCATCGCAACTTCAATGGGATCGCTCACATCATTGAAGTGGAGGCACGGGCAAGCCTTGGAAATCCCTGATGCCAACAACACTTCATCAATATGGCTTTTGTCAGGTTGATCCACATCCATCATGGACATGGTGACCGATACCAGGCGCTCTTTTTCTGAGAGTGGACTTCTGGTGATATTGGGATTGTAGCCCGATGCTCAGGAAGAATTACGGTTCCCAAGCAGTGACTTAAATCTTGGTACGGTGGAAGTTCGCGAATGAGCGACTCGCTGTCGGTCCACGCTGTCCCTGGTAACGGGATCCGTATTTATCAGATCCGTACGGGTGATCAGCTGGACTCGACAAACGAAACAAACACAGTTGGCCAATCTTCATTCCCGGGAAAAGTTTGATAGGCAGGGTTGCGACATTTGAGAGTTCCAACGTGATGTGTCCTGAGAACCCTGGGTCAATAAAACCTGCGGTTGAATGCGTGAGCAAACCAAGACGACCGAGTGAAGACTTTCCTTCGAGTCGACCCGCGAGGTCGTCCGGGAGTGAAACAACTTCCAGGGTTGAACCGAGAACGAATTCACCCGGGTGCAAAATGAATGGGTCGTCACCGTCGGGCTCAATCAGACGCGTGAGATCCTCTTGTTCAATACTGGGATCAATATGGGGGTATTTATGGTTTTCAAAAACCCGAAACATCCGGTCAAGCCGCACGTCAATACTCGAAGGCTGAATCATTTCCATGTCAAATGGTTCAACAGCCACGCGTTTATTATCAATTTCGGTCAGTAGATCCCGGTCAGATAGCAGCACGTGGGAAGGTTATCGCTTTCGATTAACCGACGCGCCGATAGGCACCGGGTGTGAGCCCCAGAACTTTTCGGAACTGACGAGTAAATGAACTCTGGTCGTAAAACCCGCAGGCTGCAGCGATATCCCCCATGGACTGTGAAGTGTGGGTGATCATCGATGCCGCGTGCTCTAGTCGGAGCCTTTGTAAAAGCTGCTGGGGAGGTAATCCGAGGGTCCGTCGGGCCAAGCGCTCAAGTGACGGCGAGGAAACCCCCGCAATCTCGGCCATCTGGGCGACCCGCCATGGTTCATCGATTCGCCCCCTGATTGCCGCGATAACTCGAGCCAACCCAGCGTGGGCGCTATTTACTTGTGCATGCAGGTCAACGGATAACACGGCAATTCCAATAGGTTCACCCGTCGCTGAGATAAGGACCGACTTGCTAGTGACGTACCAACCCAGTTGGCCATCTGCCCGGACAATGAGTTCTAGGTGATTCTGCAGCGGTCGACCCGTTTTTAGTACCAATTCATCTTGGGCTAAATACGAGTCAGCGAGTTCATCACCGAAGAGTTCACGGACAGTCCGCCCGTGAACTTCACTAGCTTTGAGTCCCAAACGAGCGCAAAACCCCTCGTTGGCATAAACATGGTGATCATGTAAGTCCTTAATCGATCCCATGATTTGTGGGACCCCACCCACTAATTGCCGAAATAACACTACCGATTGATTTTGTATTAATTCGACATCCATGTGCATACTCTTGCACAAGACACCCGCTAGTGCTGCGGACTTGAATAGTTGCATGAAACCCGTGAGTGAATTGCCCAGTGACAGCGAACTGATTGACCTTGCCCAGGACCGTGCATTGGCCCTACTGCAAGCATCACTCGCCGACACCTCCCGCAAAGAGGCCGCCTCGGCCACTCGCCTGTCCAAACTGCTCGCTGATTCATCTGGCCGCGATCTCCTACTTGACCTCACCGATCAGGTGTTGCGAATCCGTAAAGCCAAGCGTTCAGCTCGAAGGCTGCACGACCTCACCGCCGCTGGGGTTCCCGTGTCCCTTGGTGGATTTGACCGTTTAGGTCTTGCAGTCTTAGGCAAGATCGCTCCACTGATACCAGGGATCGCCGAAAGGGCCGTTAATTGGCGGATCGCAAAAGACACCGCCGGCGTGATTCTCCCCTCAGAAGACCCCGCTTTCAGTAAATACATGAAAAACCGAAAGGCAGATGGTTTCAACCTCAATATCAATGTTCTGGGGGAGGCAATTTTGGGAGATGACGAAGCAACTAAACGAACTGATGCAGTGCGCGGTCGAATTTTGCGTCCCGACGTCGACTACGTATCGGTGAAGATCTCAGCAGTGCACGCGAACCTCGACGTGCTTGCCAAAGAGGAATCCCTCAAGCGCATTGATGAGCGTTTGTCTGATCTGTACCGTGCGGCCGCGTCAACAACGCCACCTACATTTGTCAACCTCGACATGGAAGAGTTCCGCGACCTCGAACTCTCTGTTGAATCTTTTATGCAGGTACTTTCCAAGCCAGAGTTCGTGCAACTTCGCGCCGGAATCGTGTTGCAGGCCTACATTCCTGACAGTCACGAGGCCCTAATCACGTTAATTGACTGGGCCAATCAACGCTTTCGCAATGGTGGCGCACCCATCAAGATCCGACTGGTTAAAGGAGCGAACCTGGCAATGGAAGCGGTCGAAGCCGAACTTCACGACTGGCCGCAAGCACCGTACCCGACAAAACATGCCGTTGATGCTTCCTACAAGGCCATGCTGGAAACAGTGCTCACAAAGTCAGATCCTGGCGCGGTGCGTCTTGGTATTGCCAGTCATAACCTTTTTGAAGTTGCCTGGGCACTGACAATCCGCGACTTGCTTGACGCCCACGAAATCATGGAAATTGAGATGCTAGAAGGCATGGCTCCACCACAGTCACGCGCGGTGCGAAATGACGCAGGTGAGCTACTTCTCTACTCGCCCGTTGTTGCAAAGGAGGATCGGGATGCCTCGATCGCATATCTTTCACGTCGACTCGACGAAAACTCTTCACCGGAGAATTTCCTGCGCGCACTTTTTGACATCACGCCCGGATCACCTGAATGGGATCGTCAATCGCAGTGGTTTCGCAACTCAGTACATGAGCGTCACACCGTCTCACGCACGTCAAGGCGAAACCAGAACCGCAATGGCGAAATAATTCGCTACCCTGTTGACGGAAGTTTCCACCCGAGCGTTGACACTGACTTCACCGTGCATCCCAACCGCGAATGGGCAACAAAAGCGTTCAATGAAACAAAGGTGCCCAGCCCAGAAATCACTGACTCGATTCCAGAAATAGACCAAATAGTTGAACGAGCACACGCTGCTCAAAAACAATGGGCGCACACTTCATGGGCCACCCGTCGTATGGCACTCGCTCAAGTAGCCGAAGTGATGGAAGCCCGTCGTGGCGCAACCCTCGCGGTTATGGCCAGAAGTGTGGGTAAAACTGCCCGAGAAGGTGACCCTGAAATCTCCGAAGCAATTGACTTCGCGAACTACGCGGCACATTCAACACTTTCCCACGAAGCCTTCATTTCCCAAGGTCTCACCTGGGAGCCACACCGACTAGTTCTGGTTGCTGGACCGTGGAACTTTCCCGCAGCAATTCCCAATAATGGACTGGTGAGTGCAATTGCCGCCGGTAGCGCAGCAATCCTCAAACCAGCACCTGAAGCCCGCGCAGTTGCAGCTGAGCTCGTTGATCAATTGCACGAAGCCGGTATTCCACAGGATCTTGTGCAACTTGTCTGCACACCGGACAATGAAGTCGGAACCCACCTTGTCACCCACCCTGGCGTCGACATGGTCATGCTCACCGGTTCCATTGACACTGCACGCATGTTCCAACAATGGAAGCCATCAATTCACTTGAATGCTGAAACGAGTGGCAAGAACGCCATGGTGATCACGGCTGCAGCGGATATTGACCAAGCGATCAAAGAGCTTGTCAAATCAGCATTCGGCCATGCAGGACAAAAATGTTCTGCGGCAAGTTTGGCAATTATCGAGGCCAGCGTCTATGACGATCCAAGCTTTCACATCCGTTTGGCGGATGCAACAAGATCACTGTGTGTTGGAGAAGCAACCGACTTCAATAATATTGTGGGGCCCCTGATCAGTCCACCAACTGGAAACCTTCTCCGTGCACTCACCACTCTTGAACATGGTGAATCCTGGCTGACCGAACCCGCCAAGATCAACGAAAGGACCTATACGCCGGGAATTCGAAAGGATGTAGAACCAAATTCTTGGTTCCACCTCACCGAATGTTTCGGCCCGGTCCTTGGACTCATGCGAGCCAATGACCTCACCCACGCGCTGCAACTTCAAAACGCAACCGAGTACGGACTCACGGGCGGAATCCAATCCCTTGACCCTTCAGAAATTGAATACTGGCTGGCGAACGCGCAAGTGGGTAATGCCTACGTTAACCGACATATCACCGGCGCAATTGTTGAGCGTCAACCATTTGGAGGTTGGAAGAAGTCCAGTATTGGTCCAGGATCAAAACCAGGTGGGCCCAATCACCTTTCAGGTTACGGAAATTGGACGGATCAAAATATCAATGTTGATCAAGGTGTAGCTGACTACTCGACTCAGTGGAATGAGTACTTCACTAAGGAGCACGATGCAGCCGGACTGAGGAGTGAGGCAAATATTTTGCGTTATTTCCCCGTTGACAAAGTATTTGTCCGTTGCAGCGATCCGACAGTCCCCCAAATTGATCTGCTACGGGCAGCCTCGGCGCTCACCGGTGTTCCCCTAGAAATTTCGGTTGATAGTGACGAATCAGAAGTTGCCCTTGGCAACCGAATGCAACAATCGCGTGGCGAGGTTCGTATGCGGGTACTCACGCCGGCAACCGTTGACTTATATGAACTTGCAAACAAGGCTGGCGTCACAATTGACACTGCTCCTGTCACCGGAAGTGGGCGACTTGAACTGACCCATTGGGTCAAGGAACAGTCAATCTCCCGAACCATGCACCGCTATGGTCGACTACTCAATCAGTCCTGAAATATCGGGTGGAATGTCGGCTGCGCACTCCTTCAATGCATCAACGGGAACGTGCTCAAGTGCCGCTTCGTTGGTGGCGGCCAAGACCACCGGTGCTTTAACGCCTGCTTCATAGGATTGCAACCAACGCCCAGCACACACTCCCCAACGATCTCCCGGCACCAAACCTGGAAACCCGTATTGCGGCATGGGTGTGATCAGATCATTGCCGACTGAGCGCTGGTGCTCCAAGAATTCGGCACTTACAACCGCGCAGACCGTATGTGAACCAAAATCATCCGCACTTGTGTTGGTGTAGCCGTCTCGGAAAAACCCCGTTAGTGGCTCAATACTGCAGACTTCAAGGGATTCACCGTTCACATTTCGTTGTTCCATACCCAAAGAATAGAACCAGACCGACCCACGCGCAGGTCGCCCATACCGAAGAAACTAAAATTCACGCAGCATGCGGGCGTAGCTCAGTGGTAGAGCGCTAGCTTCCCAAGCTAGATATGCGGGTTCGATTCCCGTCGCCCGCTCCCAAGGCGTTAGCGGGTTGTTTTGTGGGTTTGGTCAGCTTCTCGGCGCTAATTAGCGAGTTCACCCAACTACTGAATCGCACCCTCGCTGGAATAGATTGCCGCAGCAACTACCCGCACCGATGTGGAAACCCCAAGAAAGTGACGGCCCTCATGTGGACAGTGTGTACCCACAGTGCCTGTTAAGAAACACATCTGCCCAGATTTCGATGAACTGACGGGTTAGCCCCCCACTGAGCAACGCCAGTTGCGAGTGAGGCTCGGACGAAGTGGCCACGGGACCACGATCAAAGGCCGTAGGTGCCTCAGTGGACAGTGCAAGAGACAATGTGTCCATGGCAAACCCGGGAGCGACGGCAGCGGAAACCGTTTTGCAGGAACTGCGTTCAGCGTTGACCACCGGCCACCTCTTACCGGGACAGCAATTGATTCAAGAGGACTTGGCGTCAGATCTTGGTGTTAGCCGGGTGCCGATCCGCGAATCCCTCAAAATTTTAGAGGGTGAGGGTCAGGTGACCTATCACCCCAATCGCGGGTATTTCGTTACAGAGCTTTCGGCTGATGATCTCATTGAGTTGTATCGGATCCGTGAGATTTTGGAGGCGGAGGCGCTGGCGAAGGCGGTTGTCGAAGTGAGTGACGCGGATATTGCTGACATTGAAGCAATCTTGAGTGAAGTGAATGAAGCTGCGAAGTCCGGTGATGTTGCTGTCCTCACCGAGACCAATCGCGCTTTTCATTTCGCGATCATTGAACTCTCGGGCATGAACCGGCTCAGTCGGTTGATCCGACAATTATGGGATGCTTCAGATATTTATCGGACGGTCTATTTCCGGGATCCGGTGAACCGGGAGCGTATTCACTCAGAACATCAAGAAATTATGGATGCCCTCAAGTCCCGTGACGCCCAAGCGCTGATCCGGGCGCAAAACAATCATCGCGAACATGCCGTCCAGGCCTTGACTACGGTGATTTCTCGCTGATTGCTTGTGTGTCACATCTGGTTCTGATGGCGAGATAGTTCCGGTCCGGAGTACAGAAGATCCCCCAAAAAAGTGCAGGACCTTTTTGGGGGATCTTTCTGGCTACTTAGTTGTTGAGTGTCACTGTCATTGGGTCATCAAGTGTTACCCACACCTCTTGACTGATAGGAGAGGTTCCGGCTGTGTAGCTCACGCCGGGTGTGGGGTCACTGCCGGGACCACCCGGGTTGTACAACGGAAGGTAACCGTCGGTAGATGGGATTTCTACGTGGGTAATTGCCGCTACCGCTGCGTCGTCGCCACTGAGCACGATGTCGATGTAGTTGTCGCGATCATCGATGTAGCAATCGGTGTACTCATCAGACTTGAGACCCAGATCGGCTAGTCCCACAACACGCACCGTGCCACCATTAATCGTGTAGTCCACATTGGTTTCTGTGAGCATGACTTCACTTCCGTCATCAGTGATGGCCTTAACACGGAAGTAGTTCTCAAAATCCGTTGGGAAAAGTCCACGGATACCGTTGGGGGTCATCCCGCCGGAAGTGAGAACTCGAAGACGGTATTGCGCCTCGTCCCCGTAAAGACTCACTCCGTCATTGGGCATGGCGCCCTGGATGAATTTTGGTCCGTCTTCCCATCCCTCACCATCGGTTGACATGCGTGAGAGTTTCGCTGCCACAAGGTTGGGGCCACCGCGATCCTCGGGTGCCACATCAGGATCGGTGTAGGAGGACGGTGGTGGTGAGTCGAAGGTAAGCCCTACAGCGCTCACGGTGCCGTCGGGACCGAGTAGCTCCAACGGAGTTCCGTCATCGACCACCTTTAGAGAAACAGGCCAAATAAGTCCGGGTGCATCAGGGGACACCCGATTACCCAACTGCCCAAAGATGACGACCGTGTTGCGCTCGTTGAGTTCCCAGTTGGGGAAAATCGAAGCTACATCCGGCGTTACTTTTTCACCGGTATTCAAAGTGAGTTCGAAGTCGGTGGGATTTAGCGTGGAGGGGACAACTGGCCAGCTGAATTCGATCGGGTAGCCGTCGGCGAAATAGGTGGGTGTGCCCCAAATCATTTCAATTGTTTCTGGTGTCGTCACGGCTGTGTAGTTTCCCAGGGCGGGCACTTCATCTGCCGCACAGTTGGGCGTATTCCATGCGCCCCCAGCCAGGGTGGCGATTCGCTTACTTGCCTCCAGATCGTCCACGGTCAGATCTGGCACTCCGTTTATGTCGGTGAATCCCAAGCCTGCACCGAGGATTTCTGGCTGTTCGGTCCACAGATCCGCGTTGATCATGACATCTTCATGGAAGTCCTTCTGGGCGGAGTTTTGTACGGCGCTCTGAACGGCCTCGCCAGAGCAACCGGCGAGTGCTGTAGTCGCGAGGATAATGAGGGGGACGGCAACACGCATGGTAACTCTCCTATATTTTCGTGTCGTAATTTTTTTGGCGGATGGTAGGAAACGTATCTCCATTCCCTGGTCACGGAGCCGGGAAATTTAGGGGAACCCCTGAACCCAGTTGGCGTACAGCCTGTTTGATCCTGAGTGAATTTGGTTCGGTTACATGAAAGTGTTTTTACGCTTTTGGTGACATGGTCACGACCAACAGGTGACGGGTAGTCTCACCGCTTAATTGGGGCTGCTACTTCTGTTTGGGCAAGGCAAGCGGAACGCTAGCCAGCACAATAAAACGCCCATCTGCTGAGGCGTAGTCGGCCCAACCTCCCAAGGACCGAGCGCGCATTTTCATGCGTTCCAGACCCGTTCCCTCTGTGATGACGACCGCTTCTGAGATTTCATTTGAAACCTCAATGTCAAGAGAGACAGATCCATCCACGAGTTGGCTGCCGAGGACGACGAGAACTTCCGTGGCCTTGGAGTGCTTGAGGGCGTTGGACGCGGCTTCCTCGACGATCCGATACGCCACTAATCGAGCGCTCTGATGAATGCCACCGGTGAGCGGGTTATCCATGGCCGCGAGGAAGGGATCGATGTGCACCTGGAGTGACATTCCCACACCAAGACGTGTCTGCATTTCGCTCAGAGCAATCTGCAGGCCGGCCTCAAGTCCGCGAGGGTGCATTCCTTGGGCCATCGACTGGATGCTATCGCTATACACAACACGAAGGCGCTGCTCAACGTTGGATGCCACCCGCGAGGTTTCCGTGCCTGGGGCTGATTCAGCGAGGGTGTTGAGGGCCTCGCGCATTGCGACGAACTCGGATTGGAGGGTGCCATGTAGGTGGTCGAACACTGCGGACCTGACAACTTCCTCTTCCCGAACAAGGCTGGCTTGGCTGCGGTCGAAATCGGCGATTGCACGAGATAGCGCGCGTTCGCGATTGCTCGCGTAGGCGCTGGCGAAAGAGACAGTGATAGCGAGAGTAATGATCAGCATCAAACTCAGGGCCAACTGCACGATATAGAAGGCCACCCCTGCATCAGAAGTAGGAGCTGATTCACTAAAGCGTGTGAGCCACACCATGGTGAGGCGGACGAGTGCGGCGACGGTCGCGACACACACACTCACGCCGACGGCTCGTGCACCGATCAAGGGGTAACTCACTCGGCTGAGCACGATTGCTAGGAGGGTCAGTAGGACCGCCAAAGTTATGGAGTTCAAGACCAGGAACCAGATGATGACTTTGGAGATGGGGACACTGAAAGTGTTGAGATAGAGGTAGGTCGCTGGGATGGCCCCGGTCAGAAGGGTCAAGGTGGACACTCCGGCGGTAAGCCACCACAGTGCTCGGTTCAGTGGATTGGCAATGGCGCGCCGCAACCCCCTGGTTAGCACCTTTGTCACGACCGCAACCTTAACGGGTTTGGGGATATCCCGAATCCCAGTCCGATTGTGAATCGGCAACTCAGTCTAGGCTGAGAGCGTGCCAAAAATTCCGATCAGGGTCGCCCTCCTTGAGGACGTCCCTCTGTTCCGGCAAGTTATTGAGCAGGTAGTGTCGGAGAACGAGCAGATGGAGATGGTCGCATCTGCGGGCACCGGGCACAAAGCGGTGACTGTTTTCCCGGCTGCCAAGCCTGATGTGGCCCTGTTGGACCTCTTCCTCCCTGACGGATTCGGATTCGATTTCGGGTTGCAGTTGCGCGTACAGTTGCCTGACCTACACATCATTATTTTGTCCGAGCACGTGAAGCCGAAGGTGCTGCAAGCCTTGCCGGAGGCTGAGCGACCCTATTGGTCGTACCTACTCAAGACCGGAGTCTCCTCTCGTCAGGTTCTCACCGATGCCATCAAAGGGTGCCTCAACCGCTCTTTGATGGATGAGCAGGTGCGTGAAAAAAAGGTGAACCTAGAGGGCTTTCATCTGGAAATGCTCTCCAACCAGCAACGCGAAATTTTGTCTCTCGTCGCAGCTGGAATGTCGAACGCGGCCATCGCGCAGAAACTCTTTATTGCACCGAAGTCGGTGGAGTATCACCTCACTCAGATCTATTCCCAGTTGAAGGTAGCACCGGACGCAACTACTAATGCCCGGGTGCGAGCGGCGATGATCTTCGCCCAACAGGAGCGCGAGGATTGACCGTGCGACTTCTCGTCAGGTAGTAAATTTCATCATCACTTGTCCGAAGCCCTCAGAGGCCATGGAGAAAAATAGTTCCGAGATTACATGTCGTGCCACTAAGGCTCGTTAGGGGTTTTTTATGACCGGCCGCACAAGTGGATCGCACAAGTTGCCTACCCGTGCGGCCGGTCATCGATAAAAAGTCACTCAAGGTGAGTGTTTAGGCAAGAACCGTCCAGATAACCAGAGCAAAAATGGCCAAGCTGAGGGCGACGATGGCAATTGCGGTTAGGGCGAGGAAGGAATCGGATTCCCCAATTTTCTTCGCCAGCGCGCTTGGCTCGTCAATCTTGTTGATATCTACAAGAAGCGCTTTTGCTTCTCGGATTGCAGCGTACTGGGAAATGACGGCGAGGATCCCGGTAGCAGCCGCGACGCCAATTGCCAAGATCTTTGCGGAATCTGATGCATCGGCAAAGTAACCGAGAGCAGACACGACCAGAATCGAAATCAGCACAAGGGTAGGTGCCATCTGTGCCGTGATGATCTGCGATCTCTTGTGATTCCACAGTTCCAATAGAGCTTTTTCGTTCATGGTTCACCACATTCTGCTGAAATTTAACCCAATCTGAGTTAGGTCAGAGTGCAGGGGCAAAAACCATGATTGGTCCGGTGAGATCACCGGCTTGAGAGGTGGTGAGAATCACTATGAGTCGATACGACTCAAGTACTCTGCGTTGGATTTGACCATTAGTCGAATTTAGGGCACAATAGGGGAGTGCTCAGCGTGAGCCACCCATAATTCTGAAAATCAGAAGATGAAGCAATAGATAAATAACCAAGAAAAGAGGGGCCAAATAATGGCTAGAGCAGTAGGGATTGACCTAGGCACAACGAACTCGGTTGTCTCGGTCCTAGAAGGCGGGGAGCCGGTCGTTATTACCAACGCCGAAGGCGCCCGCACCACCCCATCCGTTGTTGCATTCGCAAAAAACGGTGAGGTACTCGTTGGTGAAGTGGCCAAGCGCCAAGCAGTAACCAACGTTGATCGCACAATTCGCTCCGTCAAGCGCCACATGGGCACAAACTGGGATGTTGACATTGACGACAAGAAGTACACCCCACAAGAAATTAGCGCGCGTACCTTGATGAAACTCAAGCGTGACGCTGAGGCCTATCTCGGTGACACCGTCTCTGACGCTGTCATCACTGTTCCAGCCTATTTTAATGATGCACAACGCCAAGCTACAAAAGAAGCAGGTGAAATTGCCGGCATGAATGTGTTGCGCATTATCAACGAGCCCACGTCAGCAGCACTTGCTTACGGCTTGGATAAGGGCGACCAAGAACAAACCATTCTGGTATTCGACCTTGGTGGTGGAACATTTGACGTGTCACTCCTTGAAATCGGTGACGGCGTTGTTGAAGTAAAAGCAACCAGTGGTGACAACAACCTCGGCGGGGACGACTGGGATAACGCGGTCGTTGACTGGATGGTCACGCAGTTCAAGAACGCACACGGTGTTGACCTGTCCAAAGACAAGATGGCGATGCAACGCCTGCGTGAAGCAGCTGAGAAAGCGAAGATTGAACTCTCGAGTTCGACCGAAACCTCGATCAACCTTCCGTACATCACGGCAAGCGCTGACGGCCCCCTTCACCTCGAAGAGACTTTGAGTCGGAGCAAGTTTGAGTCACTGACGGCAGACCTCCTTAAGCGCACCAGGGCGCCATTTGAGTCCGTCGTCAAAGACGCTGGAGTCAAAATCAGTGACATTGATCAGGTTGTACTCGTCGGTGGATCAACTCGGATGCCGGCAGTTGCTGACCTGGTCAAGGAGATGACTGGCAAAGACGCTAACAAGGGTGTTAACCCAGACGAGGTTGTTGCAATCGGAGCGGCACTGCAAGCAGGTGTTCTTCGCGGAGACGTGAAAGACGTGCTACTACTTGACGTTACCCCGCTATCCCTGGGAATTGAAACCAAGGGTGGAGTCATGACCAAGCTGATCGAACGTAACACCACGATTCCCACCAAGCGTTCAGAAACTTTCACAACTGCAGAAGACAATCAGCCCTCAGTGTCCATCCAGGTGTATCAGGGTGAACGTGAAATGGCTGCTTACAACAAGCAACTGGGAACGTTTGACCTCACTGGCCTGCCTCCAGCACCGCGTGGAGTCCCGCAGGTCGAGGTCACATTCGACATCGACGCCAACGGAATCGTGCATGTATCAGCCCGCGACACCGCAACCAGCAAAGAGCAGTCCATGACAATCTCCGGTGGATCAACCTTAAACAAGGAAGACATTGATCGCATGATGCGTGATGCGGAAGCACACGCAGATGAGGACAAGCAACGCCGCGAAGAAGCTGAAGTCCGTAATAACGCTGAAGCGCTGGTATATCAAACCGAGAAATTCCTGGCTGACAATGCCGACAAAGTCCCCGCAGAAGCGAAGGAAAATGTTGAGGGTCCGCTGGAAGAGCTCAAAAAAGCAATCGAAGAAAACGATGGCCCCGGAATGCGCTCAGCAACGGACAAGGTCGCAGCCGCAAGCCAGGCGCTCGGAGCTGCAATGTATAGCGACGCACAAGCTGACGGATCTGAAGAAGGCGCCGAAGCGGCGGAAGATACATCTGAAGAAGATGTTGTTGATGCAGAGATCGTCGACGAGGATGAATCCAAGTGAGTGAAGAAGAGGGTGTAAGGGTGAACGACAAACGTCGAATCGATCCCGACACCTTCGAGGTTCGCCAGCCTGACGCTGGCGAACCTCTCACCGAGATGGACGTGGAAGCGGAGATCATTGAAGGTGAGGTCGGTGGGATCGAGGAAAAAATCAGTGAACTCACTGAAGACCTACAGCGGGTACATGCCGAATACGCGAACTACCGCAAACGGGTCGACCGTGACCGGGAAGTGAACCGTCAACTGGCAATCGGTGCAGTCTTCTCAGAACTCCTGCCGGTACTCGACGATCTTGAGTTAGCGCGCGAGCATGACGAACTCAACGGTGCATTCAAAACCGTTGGCGAGAAGCTCGAGGCGACCTTGAACAAACTTGGCCTAGAGAAATTTGGTGCGGCCCAGGATCCGTTTGATCCCAACCTGCATGAAGCTCTGGCAAGTGTAGAAGCCGACGGAGTTACCGAGCCAACGGTCACCGCAGTATTCCAACAGGGCTACCGACAGGGCGACCGAATTTTGCGCCCGGCACGGGTCAGCGTCGCTGGTACGTGAGTGTTGACCGGGACCAAATGGATAGAGACATGCAATGAATAAGGATTGGCTCGAGAAGGACTTTTACGCCTTATTGGGTGTCAGTAAAGATGCGACGCCCGATGAAATGAAAAAGACATACCGCAAACTTGCACGCGACCTTCACCCCGACAAGAACCCGGGAAACAAGGAAGCTGAAGACAAATTCAAGGCGGTCTCTGAGGCCTACGACGTGTTATCTGATCAGAAGAAACGTAAGGAATACGACGAAGGTCGAGCTCTTTTTGCATCTGGTGGTTACAGTCCCGGTCAGGGAGGCGGCGGGAACTACAACGTCAACTACGAAGACCTATTCGGCGGCGACCAAAGTGGATTTGGTGACTTCCTTGGCGGTCTATTCAATCGAGGGGGCGGTGGCGGTGGTGGACGCTCGCAGCAGCCACGACGCGGACAAGATATCGAGACCGCACTCGCTTTGTCGTTCGACGACACGCTAGATGGTGTGACGGTACCGTTGAATCTTCACAGTGATGCGCCATGTTCGATGTGTCACGGCACCGGAGCGAAAGCCGGCTCCACCCCAAAGGTGTGCCCAACGTGCCAAGGAAATGGACAGGTTGCCCGCAATGCGGGCGGATTCGCATTCGCTGAACCGTGCCCAACGTGCCAGGGTCGCGGGCTATTTGTTGATGACCCATGTAATAGGTGTCATGGATCCGGTCGTGGCAAAAGCAATCGGACCGTTCAGGCGCGAATCCCGGCAGGGGTCAAAGACGGATCAAAAATTCGACTTAAAGGCAAAGGGGGCCCTGGCGAGCGAGGCGGCCCCGCTGGAGACCTGTTCGTCAAAGTTTCTGTTAAGCCCCATCCGCTGTACACACGCAAAGGCGACAATCTAAGTGTTGAGGTCCCAGTGACTTTTGTCGAAGCAGCACTGGGTGCCGATATAGCGATTCCGATTCCACGCGGTGGAACTGTCAATATGCGAATTCCAGCGGGAACTACCACTGGCCGGACGTTTCGAATTAAGGGAAAAGGGGTCCGCGGCAAGGACGGTAAGAATCACGATGTGCTTGCGGTAATAGATGTCGCGGTCCCGCAAAACCTAAACGAGGACGCAAAAACTGCTCTAGAAGCCTTCGCCCAAGCAACAATTGATCAGGACCCACGCAAAGAGATATACGCGCTCGGGGCAAAACCATGAGCATTCCAAATGACGACAACATTGTTGCCTCCGATACCCCGGTGTACGCGATTTCGATCGCCGCGCAACTCTGTGGATTGCACCCCCAAACTTTGCGACAATACGACCGAGTCGGTCTCGTAGCGGCACACCGGGTCGCGGGAAGAAATCGTCTTTACAGCGCGCGCGACGTCCAACGACTCCGCTATGTTTCACAATTATCAGCAGAGGGTTTAAGCATTGAAGGAATTAAGCGAGTGATTGAACTTGAGGAACAAGTCCTCGCCCTTCGTGAACAACTCGGCGAGTTCCACCGTGAACGCACATCACGCGCTTTGGTGGTGTGGCGACCGCAATACAGGAATCGGGGACAGTAATGGACATTGCATTCACAACTAAAGGCCAGGACGCAATCGGCGCGTCAGTTCGAATCGCTGCTGCTCAAGGAAACCCTGCAGTCGAGCCCATTCACCTTCTTGACTCACTGTTACAACAAGGACCCGGTATCGCGACCGCTCTGCTTGAACATCTCGGTGTGGACGTGTCGACCTTCATGACAAGGGTGCGGGCAGATATGCAGGCACTGCCCTCAGCTTCTGGGTCAACTGTCGCAGCGCCGCAACTGAGTCAACTAACTTTCAAAATTCTTAACGACGCAGATGTACTCGCTAAAGAGCGCGGTGACGAATATGTCAGCACCGAGCACCTACTCATCGCACTGGCCCAGAGCGACGACTCCGATGCCAAAAAAATACTCGCAACGGTGGGAGCGACCGGTGAGTCGCTACTTCAAGCACTACTAGAAACGAAAGGGAGCGCACGCGTGAGCACACAGGACCCAGAAGGCACTTTCCAGGCACTTGAAAAATACGGTATTGATCTCACCGCGCTAGCCCGCGAAGGCAAGATCGACCCGGTAATCGGTCGTGATGAGGAAGTGCGTCGAACGATCCAAGTTCTTTCGCGTCGTACCAAGAACAACCCGGTCCTGATTGGCGAACCAGGTGTAGGAAAGACGGCCGTCGTGGAAGGTTTGGCGCGTCGTATCGTCGAAGGGGATGTCCCCACTTCACTTGCTGGCAAAACCCTCATTTCCCTCGACATGAGCGCAATGGTTGCCGGGGCTAAGTACCGAGGTGAATTTGAGGAACGGCTGAAAGCAGTTCTTGACGAGATCAAGGGCAGCGACGGTCAAATAGTTACTTTTATCGATGAGCTCCACACGGTTGTTGGAGCTGGGAGCAGTGGCGATTCGGCGATGGATGCCGGCAATATGTTGAAACCAATGCTTGCCCGAGGTGAGTTACGCATGATTGGTGCGACAACACTGGACGAGTACCGTCAGTACATTGAAAAAGACGCGGCACTTGAGCGGCGTTTCCAGCAGGTATTTGTTGACCAGCCCAGTGTTGAAGACACCATTGCGATTCTCAGAGGTATCAAGGAAAAATATGAAGCTCATCATAAAGTCGTGATCTCTGATGCGGCGCTCGTTGCCGCGGCGACTATGTCCGATCGATACATCACCAGTCGCTTTCTACCCGACAAGGCAATTGACCTGATGGACGAGTCGGCGAGTCGCTTACGGATGGAAATTGACTCCTCGCCCGTTGAGATTGACGTGCTTCAACGTCAAGTAGACCGCTTGCGCATGGAAGATCTCGCGGTATCAAAAGAAAAAGATGATGCATCAAAGGATCGTTTGGCCAAGATTCGCGCTGAGATCGCGGATAAAGACGAGGAACTGCGCGGACTACGCACGCGTTGGGACGCGGAGAAGCAAGGGCTGGACCGCATTGGCGAAATCAAGGTCCTCATCGATGACCTGCGCGCAGTTGCTGACAAAGCCCAACGCGAAGGAGACTTTGAGCAAGCGTCACGGATTCTATATTCCGAGCTCCCCACTTTCGAAGAGGAACTCGAAAAAGTTACGGCGGAAACAAATGCTCGTGAATCGACCATGGTCAGGGAAGAAGTCACCGCAGATGACATCGCTGAAGTCGTTGCAGCGTGGACCGGCATCCCGGCAGGTAGATTGCTCGAGGGGGAAACCGAGAAACTGCTGCGGATGGAGGACCATCTTGGCGAGCGGGTGATTGGCCAACCTGAAGCGGTGCGTGAAGTCAGTGACGCGGTGCGCCGTGCGCGAGCAGGGATCTCCGACCCCGACCGGCCAACCGGGTCCTTCATGTTCCTGGGGCCAACTGGCGTAGGCAAGACCGAGTTGGCCAAGGCGCTCGCGGAATTTCTCTTCGATGACGAACGGGCCATGATCCGTATTGATATGAGCGAGTACTCCGAGAAGCACTCGGTGGCGCGTTTGGTTGGTGCTCCTCCCGGATACGTCGGCTACGAACAGGGCGGTCAACTCACGGAAGCAGTTCGTCGGCGTCCTTACTCGGTCGTCCTGCTCGACGAAGTTGAAAAAGCGCACCCCGAAGTATTTGACATCCTTTTGCAGGTTCTTGACGACGGGCGCTTGACGGACGGCCAGGGGAGAACCGTCGATTTTCGTAATGTGATTTTGATTCTGACCTCAAACTTAGGCTCCCAATTCTTGATAGACCAAGATCTGCCCTTCTCCGAGCGCAAGGCTGCCGTTATGGAGATTGTTCGCCAAAAATTCCGACCCGAGTTCCTTAATCGACTCGACGCGATGGTTATATTTGATCCGCTCGGCAAGGAAGAACTACGTCGAATCACCAAAATTCACATTGATCAGTTGCAGGAACGGCTTTCCGAGAGGCGAATCACCCTCGAGTTAGAAGCAGCGGCGCTCACCTGGTTGGTTGATCGAGGTTTTGATCCCGTGTACGGCGCACGTCCACTGCGCAGGCTTGTTCAAACCGCGGTTGGCGACAAGTTGGCCATGGCGCTACTAGGTGGCGACTTAGTCGATGGCGACACCTGTGTAATCACGGTGGCGGACGATGGTGAATCACTTAGAATTCAGACATGATCAAAACCATAATTCGCACTGGGCTCATCGCCGGTGTCATCGCAGTTCTCGGCCTTGGGTTTATTGCCCCGGCAAATGCTGCGTCAAAAGGCGAAAAAGTTGTATTTCTTACCAAGTTTGTCAGTGAAAAAACAACCCTTAACGTCTTACCGGGGGGTTACACCTACGGCTGGAACTACCTGACGAGCGCCACCAAAATTGACGGTGAGCCGGGGAAAGTTGAGTTCCTGGGCGTGGTGAATTACAAAAACGGAAGTGGCCCCTTTGAAGGATTTGTCACTGTGACTTTGGACAATGGCTCGATCCTTGGCCTGACGGTTGATGGCCAAGGCCTGTCCCTCGCGAAGGGCAGTGGAACAGCAGACGCCCGTTTTGGTGGTTCCATCAAAGTAATCAGCGGAACGGGCGATTTTAAAAAGGCACAGGGCATGGGCACCATGACCGGGAGCCGGGCGTCAGCACTGGGAAGTCCGGTGGCCATGAAATTTAATCTGACCCTTAAAAAATAGTTCGGATCCGCTTGGTGGCTTCTGCTAGGACTTCAGGCTTCTTACAGAATGCCCACCGGACGTATTCTTTAAAGTCCTGACCCGACTCGGTAAAGACTTTGTGCGGGATCGCAACAACCTGGCATTTATTGGCCAACATCCGTGCGAACTCAAAGCCGTCGGTGTAGCCGAGGGGTGAAACATCTGTGGTGACGAAATACGTCCCCTCCGTGGGGATCACCCTCATTCCTATTTGCGCCAATTCAGCGCTGAGTTGATCTCGCTTAACGCCAAGGTCCCGGCGAAATTCAGTAAAATATTGGTCTGGCAATCCAAGCCCATGAGCTATCGCCAATTGAAATGGCCCGCCGGATACGTAGCTCAAGTGCTGGCGTACCGCCTTGACGGCGGTGATCAAAGTGCGCGGTCCACTCGCCCAGCCGACCTTCCAACCCGTGAATGAAAAACATTTTCCTCCCGAACCAATGGTGATGGTGCGCTCAAACATTCCCGGCAAAGTTGAAATCGGGATATGACGGTTCGAATCAAACCACAAATGCTCGTACGCTTCATCAGAAATAACGATCAAATTGTGAGTAGTCACCAGGGCAGCGATGGCGCTAAGTTCTTCACAATTGAACACTATCCCGCTGGGATTGTGTGGCGAGTTGAGTAGGAGCACCTTGGTTGCGGGAGTGATCGCTTGCGCCAGCGCCTCAATGTCTGGTCGGAAATTGGGCTTAGTGAGTGGAATCCCAACAGGCTTCGCACCACTTAAATCGATCGCCGCTCGGTACACATCAAATGCGGGGTCAAAAAATATGACCTCGTCACCTACTTCAACGAGCGCCAGCAAACTTGCCGCAATAGCCTCACTGGCTCCTGTTGTTGCAACAACACCAGTATCAGGGTCAACGACAAGGTCGTAAAAGCGCTTCTGATGAGCGGAGATCGCTGAGCGCAATTCTGGAAAGCCATGTGGCGGCGGATACTGGTTCCCGCGGCCGCTGTGAATACACCGAATAGCTTCGTCTTTGATTTCCTGGGGACCATCGGTGTCTGGGAACCCTTGACCAAGATTAATCGAATTAGTTTCTACCGCAAGGCGCGACATCTCGGCGAAGATTGAGACCGCATGGGGTCTCATTTTTGGGACTAGGAAGTTTTCTTGCACGGGGTAACCCTAAGCCTGCATCACGGCGGCCCCCATGCTTAGGTGGGCGGGTGAGCGCGCGACTAATTGAGCCAGGAGTACAACTCACGCTCGAGATCGAGTCAGCTCTGCACGTGATTGCAGAAAGTGCCGAAATTTCTGATCAATCGGGAGTTCCCAGGAGCCATATTGATTTGCTTGCCTCAGCCGGGGCGCATGGCGCCCCACGGGCATTGGCGCAACAGCGTGAAGTCACCGAGCGCCTCGCCGGGGCAGATGCGAGCACCTGGTTTTGTTGGAGCCAGCATCAGACGCCATTACGCACAATGTTGGCGGGTGGAAGCGAGCCGGCTAGTGAGGCACTTTCGAAACGGTGGTTGTCTGGATTGCAGGGGGGCGAGTTTTTGGCGGCAATTGCATTTGCACATGTGCGGCGCGGGGGGCCGCCAAACCCAGTCGCTCATCAATGTGAAGGCGGGTGGGAACTGACCGGGACCCTTGACTGGGTAACGAGTTGGGATATTGCCGATGTACTGATGCTGTTAGCGTCCACGGAAGATAAATCTGAGTTCGTGATTTTTTATCTACCGGTCCAGGAATTTACTGAGGCATTCGATTCGTGCGTGGTGGGGGATCCATTAAAACTATTGGCAATGTCAGGTACACACAGCAGGCCAATTACATTTGATCACACGTTCATGAGTAGCGACTACGCATTCAGCGTCATTGATGCAAATGAATGGCTGGTAGCCGATTCGGTGAAAACCATTTTACCCAACCCCGCCGCATTGGGTGTTGCGCGGGGAGCCATTGAGCAACTTAATGAAGTTGCATCCAAGCGTAAGCAGGAGCAGGGAAAAATCACTGCACGTAAATTGGCTGTTGAATACCAGGCACTGCGCGAACGTGCCTACGCCGCGACAGACGACCCTAAAACCTTGCGGTCGGAACTGGTTTCCTTGCGCGTTCAGGTACTTGAGTTCGCTGTCAAGTCCGCTGTTGCTGTAATAACGGCAAGTTCAGGCAGCGCAATGTTGATGGGCAACGCAGCGGAGCGCCGGGTACGCGAAGCAATATTTTTGCAGATACAAGCACAAACGCAGGAAACGAGAAATGCCGCATTGGCGCGTTTGGCAACCGAGTAGCTAAAACTCGTTCACTTCTGACATGATCAGGTCATGAGAAAATTACCGAAAGTCCTCGCGGCGCTTGTTGCGTCAGCATTCGCATTATCAGCATTCGGCGCTGTAGGAGCACAGGCTGCAGACCCGAGAAAGAATGAGTTGCAATTCTCAATCTTCATGCAAGATGGGCAAGTACGACTGACCCCTAAGGAAATAATCGTGATTTCCCAGCCAAATAATCCATCGACTGGCTACACGGTGAAGGCAACCGTGAAAGGCAAGAAGAAGTCTGTGAAACTGACTAAAGGCTTTTATTCATCAGACGCGAACCCCACGGGCGCTGTCGGAGCCGGTGGCACCACGTACTGGGGCCTTAAAGCCCTCAAGCCAGGTATCGCCTATGTGAAGGTCACCACAACAGCGCCAAGTGGCGAAGTTACATCAACAGAGCGCCTCAAGGTGATTGTGATGGAAGACAGGAAATGAGTTAACGTGGAAGACGAATTTTCGTGACGGGTGAGTTCACAGAACCAGCCTCAGTGAAAATTCGAACAACGCAGCGGTATCGACTTTTAGTCAGGTTGCGAACCACCGCCACATTATTGGAAATTTGAGCAGAGCGAGTAGCTCCGGCGCCCACGGGTGAGCAGAGCACTCGCTCTGCAGTGATTTGTGAGCCATTTGCAAGCGAAGTGGTCACGCGAAATTTGGCGGTTTTCCCGGTAAACTTGATCGACTTGATATTTCCCACAACGGGCTGATCACTTGGGACCGCAATAATCGGGTCTGATGGTGGCGAGTTGCCTTGGTCGGTAGCAGTTATTGCGGTGATCGTGTATTGAGCACCCGTGATCAGTCCCGAAATTGAGCAACGTCCGGTGATACTGCGCTGGGTGGGCGCCGCAAAACAGGTGAATGTTTGGGTGTCATTTGGATCAATGGGGCTTGGCCCGGTAGCCGTAACCGCGTACTGGGTCACAGTGGTCCCGTCTTGACCGGCAGTAATACGGACCTTCAGCTGGTCAAGAAGTGGGATAACGGTAACGCTCGGCGCAAGAGTGGGAATCGAAAGCGGTATCGCTCCGGCGTTGTGCAAATATGTGTTGAGCGCGCTCACCCGGGTGTAGACACCGGGGTAGTTACTGGCGCAGTCTTCGCCCCAGCTGACTATTCCAACAAGCCGAGGACCGGCGCTTGCATCAACCACCAAGGGACCGCCAGAATCTCCCTGGCAGGCATCGACAACTTCTTTGTTGGAACTGACTCCAGCCGCGCACAGCATTATTTCCTTATCCAATTCACTACTGTCAAAGCCATTGAAATTGAGTCCGTCAATTTTATATCGTTTCCGACCGCCGCAGGAATTGTCCGGGAAGATAGTCAGATCACCGACCTGGAAAACGGAAGTATATTTCCTTTCCGAGACTGCTGTATTTCCCCAGCCGGCAACTTGGGCCGTTCGGCCAGCGGAGGTGTATTCGGTGGACAATCCCGGAACTAAAGGGGCCAATAACGCAATGTCATCGACCGGCGAGGCGAGCGTTAACACGGAAATGTCGTATTCGGAAGTTTCGATGTCGTATTTCGGGTGCACGCTCACGCTGGCAATACCGATGAGTCGAATACTTGTGGAATCGAGATTTCTAGTGAAGCCCGCGGTGATTTCGGCAGCGTCGCTTTGTTCACCGGTCTTTTGGTTGACCACGCAGTGGGCGGCGGTCACCAATGTGGTGGGGGTGGTCAACGTTGCTGCGCAGAATTGGGCCTGGAAGGCGCCCTTCTGCTGTAGCTCCTTGGTTTTTAGTAGTGCGGCAAGGTAGGGGAATTGACCAACTTCGCCGTCAACCCCCTGAACTACCCGCGGTGAAAGTTGGTTGTGGGTGTTGCCCACCCCTTGGGCACTTACCAGGGGGACAAACCCTAGAGCCACGGCCATCAGCCCAATGAGCGCCTGCTTTCCCCCAAACTTCACTCCGCAACGGTAAGCCATGCGCTGATGCAGGCCGTGATGAGTCCGCACTCATTGGGGAATCGGTCGGGGCTAGCTAGGGCAAACAGTTGTCAATTAACCCGGCGAAAGCGGGTTCGCCGGGGAATCGGGCTACCTCAATGCCACGAAGTGACACATCTCTAGGAATAGTCGAACCCGGTGGAAAGTAGGCGGTAATGGGGGCGTTTGGCCAGCTTTCGGTAAATGGGGGGAGGGCCGGAGTGATCAGTTGGTAGCTCAAAATCTTTCTATTCCCGGCTTTTTGGGCGAGGGCAATTGCCGGGAGTTGTTCGCAGGCTTTGCCCGTGGCAATGATGACCAGGTGCGCGGTCCTAATGCTCTGGGTAATTTTCGCACAGGTTTTAGCCGGGTCGGACTCAAGCTGAATTTCAATGTAAGCGGTGAAGTCGGAGCTGGTCAACTCCTCTGAGAGAGCAGGTTGGGTGTCTGCGCTGACCAGATGGACCACAGTTACTTCATTCATCGGGTCCAGCATATGCGCACTTGATTAGAATGTGCTCATGTCAACAAGCGCCGAATGGAATGCATTGCGTCAACAGATTTTGGACAAAGCCGTGGTTCGCGGGAAGGTGATTCTTTCCAGCGGTCGCGAAGCTGATTACTACATTGACTTGCGTCGGGTGACATTAGATGCGCAGGCAGCGCCTTTGGTTGGAGTAGTCATGCGACAGGTGAATAGCGGCTTTGATTACCGCGCCGTCGGTGGATTGACCCTCGGGGCAGATCCGGTTGCGGCAGCGATGATGCATAACGCTGCAGGCGATGGGGAACTGCTCAATTCATTTGTAGTTCGCAAGAGCGAGAAGCAGCACGGATTGCAACGCCGGATTGAAGGACCAGATGTCAACGGTATTCGAGTTCTTGCGGTTGAGGACACCTCAACTACCGGTTCATCGGTTTTGACAGCAGTTGACGCCCTCTTGATTGATGGCGCGGTGATTGCCGGAGTCAGTGTGATTGTTGATCGCGGTGCCCGCGCAGCCGTTGAAGAGCGCGGATATGAATACACGGCGGCGTACTCACTTGTAGACCTAGGACTTGAGTAGATCCTTTTGTTCCTCACTCGCGCCAAACTTGCGTTCAAGAACTAGAAGGCTAATGACGAAGCCAGCACCAACGACAAAGAGCAGTAGTGCAACCCCCACTTGATCAGTTGGTGCGAGAAGCTCACGCTCAGGTCCTTGCCAGGGCCATAGCGCGCGGAGCGAACCACACATCAAACCGGTAATGATTACCAGAGTTACTCGTGCACGGTTTTCTAGCAGCCATTTGAGCAGTGATACAAAAATTGCCAAACCAAGTGTCGCGCCGAGGGCAAAAACAAAAAGATACACGAAATTTCGGTCATTAACGGCCGCGATTGTTGGTTCATAAACCCCAACAGTGAGCAAAAGAAATGAGCCGGAAACCCCAGGCAGAACTAGGGCACAAATAGCAACTGCCGCGGAGAAAAAGACCGTGATCAGGCTTGGGTCCGCAACGTCAGCTGGGGGTAGGCCGGTCAAGAGGAACACACACAGTGCACAGATCAATCCCAGAATGAGAAGTGAAGGGGACCAGCCACCCACCTTGGTCACCATGTGCGCGGGAACGTAGGCACCGGCGATTACCAACCCAAAGAACAGTGCCTTCATAGCGATGGGTTGGTCCTCAAGGAGGGGCTCAATTATTCTTGCGCCAAGCACAAGGGCCGCGCCCATACCAACGGCAACAGGAATCAGGAGTCGCCATGGCAGCGAGGTGAAAGTTCTGCCCGCAACTTTGCTCGAAGCTTTACCGGGGGCAAGGCCGACCAGCTGGCGAACGCTGAGAACGAGGTCGGCGATCGCGTTGATGAGTGTGTGGTAGATCCCAACGATCAAAGCGAGGGTTCCGCCGCTCACGCCTGGGACTACCTCTGCTGCGCCCATGAGCGCGCCGCGACCAATATTGGTCAAGAATTTTAGCATCCCTGCAGGGTACCGGGTAGGTTTGGCAGGTGGACCCAGACGCGACCGAAGTACTGGCTGCTGAAGTGGGTGTGGGCCCATGGGAAGGCGATCCGCCGGCTGGTGATCACTGGGATCTAGAACTTCTGGCAATTGGCGACCGACGTAATGTCATCGATAAGTATCGATACTGGAGTCTTGAGGCGATAGTTGCCGATCTGGATAACTCTCGACACCCATTACATATTGCCATTGAGAACCTCGAGCATGATTTCAATATCGGTTCAATTGTGCGCACGGCCAACGCGTTTTTGGTCAAAGAAGTGCATATTGTGGGACGCAAACGGTGGAATCGGCGCGGGGCCATGGTGACCGACAAATACCAGCACATCCACCACCACCCGGATCCAGTTGCTTTTGGGGCTTGGGCAGCGGCAGCCAACCTTCCAGTAATCGGTGTTGACAATATGGCCGGCTCGGTCTCGATCGAAACCTTTAACTACCCCCAAGAGTGTGTGCTCGTGGTAGGTCAAGAGGGCTCCGGGTTGTCCGATCCGATGCGTGAGCAGTGCGAAACCCTCGTAGATATCGCCCAGTTTGGCTCCACCCGGTCCATAAATGTGGGGGCGGCAGCAGCGATTGCGATGCATGGCTGGATTCGAACCCACGCAGCCCGCTGAGATGGCTGTGATCGGTTGCCTCGTGGTAATCCAAGCATGGAAGGATAGGGACATATAACCGCACCCGCGATTAAGCGGGCTAAGAATTTTGGAGTTCACATGCCTATTGCATCCCCAGAGGTATACGGCGAAATGCTGGATCGCGCGAAGGCGGGCAAATTTGCCTACCCCGCGATTAACACCTCTTCATCACAGACAATTGTCGCGGCAATCCGTGGCTTTGCCGAAGCAGAAAGCGACGGAATCGTTCAAGTTTCGTGGGGTGGCGCCGAGTTCGCTTCAGGTCAAGGCGTAAAAGACATGGTGACCGGTGCTGTTGCACTCGCTGAGTTCGCACATGTGGTTGCTGCAAAATACAACGTGAATATCGCACTCCACACTGACCACTGCCCGAAAGACAAACTTTCAGGTTTCATGGAACCGCTGATTGCGGTCTCCCAAGAGCGGGTTGCTAAAGGCCTTGCGCCGCTATTCCAGTCACACATGTGGGATGGCTCCGCGGTCCCTCTACCGGAAAACATGGAGATTTCCGAGCGAATGCTTGATGCATGCGTCACAGCAAACATTATTCTTGAAATCGAAATTGGTGTTGTTGGTGGCGAAGAAGACGGCATTGAAGCCACACATGACGCGAAGCTTTTCTCAACAGTTGAAGACGGACTTGAAACTGCGCAGCGGCTCGGTTTAGGTGAGCGAGGTCGGTACATGGTCGCTGCAACATTTGGCAACGTTCATGGTGTGTATAAGCCGGGTAACGTTGTATTGACTCCTTCGATCCTCAAAGAAATCCAAGATGCAGTTGGTAAGGAATACGGAGTGGATAAGCCATTTGACTTGGTGTTCCACGGTGGATCCGGTTCATTGCTGAGTGAAATTCGTGAATCACTGGATTACGGTGTTGTGAAAATGAACATCGATACCGATACTCAATACGCATTTACCCGTCCAATTGCCAATCACATGTTCGTCAATTACAACGGAGTACTCAAAATTGATGGTGAGGTTGGCAATAAGAAAATGTATGACCCACGTGCTTATGGCAAAGCCGCAGAAACCGGCATGGCCGACCGCGTAAAGCTCGCTTGCGAGGATTTGCGCTCTGCTGGAACGAGGATGAAGTAGCCATGGATTCACAGAATTTGCTGGGTGGTCCAGGGCCCACACACTTACCTGAAGGCGATGCCGCGCAAAGTGCTCTCCTCGCCGGGGGTGATCCACGTGAAATTGTCGCTCAATACCCCACGAATTCACTTGCTTGGGCGATGCTGAGCGACCAGGCGTGGGATAGCAGCGATGTCATTGGGTCTTACGCATTTGCCCGGGTCGGTTATCACCGTGGCCTTGACGCACTTCGTAAAAACGGCTGGAAAGGTTATGGTCCGGTTCCCTGGAGCCATGAGCCAAATCAAGGTTTCCTTCGCTGCCTCCAAAACTTAGGTCGGGCCGCCGGTGAAATCAATGAAAGTGACGAGCAAATTCGAATCGCTGATTTCATAGTGGAATGTGATCCAACACTTGCCTAAACCCGTCCTTATCGCTGGGGCTGGAATCACGGGGATTTCATGCGCCATTTCATTGCGTGAGCGGGGAGTTCCTTTTCGAATTGTTAACAAAGGTCGCCGAGTCGGTGGCCGCATGGCTTCGCGCGCTGTGCGTGGTTCGGGCACCGCATTTGATGGTCGAGTATTTGACACGGGTGCTTCGTACTTCACAGTGAGTGAATCGCAATTCGCAACGGTAGTAGCTGAACTGGAAACTGCGGGTGTCGTGCAACCGTGGACGGATACGTTCCATTTCGCTGACGCAGAAGGAATTGCCGGTGTCAAAGCAGGGCCAATGCGCTATCGGGCCGAGGGTGGGATCCGCAGCATTGTTGAATATTTGGCGCGGGATCTTGTGATTGAGGAGGGCGAAGTTACCGCGGTTCCCGCCCAGGAGCGGCTCGCGCTCTGCATGCCGACCCCGCAAGCTGCCCGGGTATACCCGAAGGCGAGTGAGCTCAGCACTGCAGTATGGGAACCGGTTATTTCGGTTTCAATGTTATTTGACCGCGCTCATTGGAGTAGTTTTGACGGAATCTTTGTGAACCAAGATGCGCACATTACCTGGATCGCGAATGACGGAGCCAGACGTGGAGACCATGCTCCGGCACTCGTTGTTCACATGAGCCCGGTTCTTTCCGCCGGTCACCTCGTGAATCCCAGTGAGGTGATTCCCATCGCAGTTGCGCGTATCCAGAAAATTCTGGGCTTTGATGAGGAACCCGCGTGGTCACACGCACACAGGTGGACCTTTGCCAAGCCCATTGAGGGGACCACCTCACCGACACCACATTTCGTGCTGGGTGAAGTGTCACTTGCCAGTGATGAATTCAGTGCCCGGCCTCGGGTTGAGGCTGGCTGGCTTAGTGGCCGCGATCTGGGGCATGCACTCGCTGAAGTGCGGTAATCCCAACTCCGATACCCTTTCGCGGTGCCCGCAATAGTTCTTCTCGGCTCCCAATGGGGGGACGAAGGTAAAGGTAAAGCAACAGACCTTCTCGGAGATCGCGTTGATTACGTAGTCCGGTATCAGGGCGGCAATAACGCCGGTCATACGGTAGTGATTGGCGATAAAAAATTCGCACTTCACCTGTTGCCCAGTGGGATCCTTACTCCTGAAGTAGTACCCGTGATTGCCAACGGCGTTGTGATTGACCCGGCGGTTCTGCTCGAGGAAATTGCCGGGCTAAATGCTCAGGGAATTGATACTTCCAAATTACTAATCAGTGCCAATGCGCACTTGATCACAAGTTACCACGTGACTTTGGACAAGGTGACTGAGCGCTTCCTGGGTAAAGCCCAGATCGGCACAACCGGCCGGGGGATCGGCCCGACCTATAGTGACAAGATCGGGCGCGTTGGTATTCGGGTTCAAGACCTTTTCGACGAATCAATCTTGCGACAAAAAGTTGAGAGCGCACTCACCAGCAAGAACCAGGTATTGGTAAAAGTGTTTAATCGCCGTGAAATAGATATTGATGCAGTGGTTGCGGATCTTTTGCAATTCGCTGAGGTTCTTCGTCCCATGGTTCGTGACACATCACTCATTCTCAATAAAGCACTCGATGAAGGCAAGGTAGTTCTGCTCGAGGGTGGACAAGGAACACTTCTTGACGTAGACCACGGCACTTATCCTTTTGTGACGTCAAGTAACCCCACTGCCGGCGGTGCCTGCACGGGAAGTGGAATCGGACCAACCCGAATTGATCGGGTTGTGGGAATCCTTAAGGCGTACACGACGCGGGTTGGTTCTGGCCCATTCCCCACCGAACTTTTCGACGAGGATGGGGAGAAGCTTCGCACGATTGGTGGCGAGCGCGGTGTAACAACTGGGCGAGCACGTCGATGCGGCTGGTTCGACGTTCCCATTGCGCGTTATGCAACCCGTATCAATGGACTCACGGATACTTTCCTGACCAAACTTGATGTTCTGACCGGTTGGGAGCAGATTCCGGTGTGTGTCGCCTACGACATTGATGGCGAGCGAAGTGACGAAATCCCAATGACCCAAACAGATTTTCATCACGCTAAGCCGATCTACAAAATGCTTCCCGGTTGGAGTGAAGATATTTCGGGCGCGCAGACAATTTCTGACCTGCCAAAGAATGCCCGAGATTACGTTGAATTCCTGGAAGAAAAGTCCGGTACTCGGATTAGCGCGATTGGTGTTGGACAAGATCGCAATGCCACGATTGCGATAAACGACCTCATCGGCTCATGAGCGAGAAACTCACAGCCGAGTACGAACCTCAGTGTGAGTTTGACGCCCACGGAAATCCCATTGGGATCCTCGTTCACGGTGATCGTGTCCCTGATCGTGTGTCTAGGGAGATTCGAGGTTCCTACGCAATTTTACAGCCACTTAATGCGGACAAGCACACACCTGATCTGTGGGAGGCGTTTGTTGGTGCCGATCATCTATGGACTTATATGCCGCATGGTCCGTTCCTGGCCGAGAGTGATTACCGCGAGTGGATTGAATCGAAACAGGGCGATCAGGATCCCTACTTCTACGCAATCGTGGACGAGCAGAGTGGAAAGGCGCTCGGAGTCGCGAGTTACCTACGCATTGATCCGGGTGCGCGAAGTATTGAGGTTGGTTGGATTACCTACTCACCACAGTTGCAACGATCACGAATTGGCACCGACGCAATGTTTGTAATGATGGGAAATGCATTTGATGCGGGCTATCGTAGGTACGAGTGGAAATGCGATGTGCTCAATGAAAGCTCGATGCGCGCGGCCGAGCGTCTAGGCATGACTTATGAAGGAACCTTCCGTCAGGCAGCCGTGGTGAAAGGCCGAAACCGAGATACCGCGTGGTTTTCGATCGTGGACTCGCAGTGGCCCGCCATGCGGGCAAAGTTTGAGGCGTGGTTGGGGCAATCAAACTTTGATGTGCATGGACAGCAAAGAAGCAATTTGAATTCGTAGGTGATGTCGCTTGGCATCGAGGTTCTTCTTCGGCTGAACGGGTGACATGCGCGTGCGTGATAAACGCGCCGAACGATCCTCGGGGATTGGCCTCGTATGCCGACGTGGCCAAAGCGGTCTGTCGAAGCCACCTAACTGCATCAAAGTTACTGTGGAAATTTAAGCATCTTGATGCTTTCATGCCAGACCTGACCTTCTTCTATATAGCCAGGACCCTGCCTAGTTGATGCTAGGCCTCCTCGCCGATATCTTCGTTCCACAGGCGCGGGTTAGCTTCGATCCAATCCTTGAACATGGTCTTGGTTTCGGCATCGTCGAGCACGATAACTTCGACCCCATGGCTGCGCAGTAGGTCTTCACTAATGGAGAAGTTGGAGTTCTCACCGATCACTACCCTCGGAATTTTGTATAGCAATATGGTGCCCGCGCACATAAAGCACGGCGATAACGTGGTGAAAATCGTGGAGCGGGCGTAGACACTTGCCGGCTGGCGGCCGGCTATTTCGATGCAATTAGTTTCACCGTGATGGATCGCGCTACCAAGTTGCACGCGTTGATTACGCCCAACTGCTAGCAATTCACCGTCGACTAGGAGGCTTGCCCCGATGGGGATACCTCCCTCGGCCATGCCCTGCCGGGCTGAGGCCAGTGCTGCGGCATAAGCGGTTGCGTTATCCATTTTGTTCCTCTCCTAGGGGGTGATTTTCGTTGATAAATTGTGCGCTGCCTAGCTGCGTCGGTAAGGCTTTAGGTAAGCGCCTGGGTAGCGCATCTTCCGACCTGAAATAACTAGGCCGATGATTACTGCCACGTACGGAAGTGCCAGCAGAATCTCGTAAGGAACGTCAGCGAATTCTGGAATGAGCCGAAGGCGGTTCTGAAGGGCATAAACGAAGGAGAACAAGAAGGCGCCGATCAGCATCCCACCGACACGCCACCGACTGAAAATCACTAGGGCAAGTGCCACCCATCCACGCCCAGCGATGATGTCCACGGTGAAGGAGCCGATGAAGGCCAAGGTGATGAAAGCGCCGCCAATTGCCATCAGTGCTGCCCCCGAAGTGACAGCGCCGTATCGCACCAATGAGACACGGATCCCAGCGGCGTCAGCGGCCTCAGGATTTTCACCGACCGCGCGGATCTTGAGGCCAATTCCAGTGCGGTTCAAGACGAACCACACCGCCGGTATTACTAGAAAAAGTGCGGCGTACGTCAGCCAATACTGATCGAAGGGTGCACCGAGATCTTCAAAGAGTGGGCTCCATGGGTCGACCCGTACTTGACCATCTTGTTCGGTGAAGAGGATCCGATTCACCGTGTTGCTCACAGCGATGAGCGCGAGGGTGATTCCCAAGCCGGCCACGTGTTGGTTGACCCCGAGAGTTACTGACAGGAAAGACATTAATAATCCAGCGGCAACACCACTGGCTATTGCAGCCAAGAGCCCAATCCAAAGCGATCCGGTGGTCGCAGCGACAGCAATCCCCACGAAGGCGCCAACATACATCGTTCCTTCAATTCCCAAGTTGAGAACGCCTGCACGCTCGGAGATAAGTTCACCACTTGACGCGAAAATTAATGGAGTACTAACTCTGAACATCGCGCCAATGATGTCGATGAAGGCGCTGATCATTGTGGGGCCTTTACTCGTAGGATAATGCTATATTTTCGAAACACCAGTACCGATATGACGCTTACCATTAAGACCGCCTGAACAACTTCACCTACGGTGCTGGGAATTTGCAAAATTCGGCTTGCAGTAAATGAACCCACGGTGAGATCACCGAAAAGTAGAGCAACAAGCAATACCCCGGGAATGGTAAGCGCTGCGAGAGTGGCGACTATAACTCCGGTGTAGCCAAATCCCGGGCTTATGCCGTTGGTGAGTTGGTGCGATACGGCAGAAACTTCAACCCCACCGGCGAGCCCAGCTATGGCAGCTGAACTAAGTGCTGCACCCATCAAGATTCTCGAAACATTCACTCCGGATGCGCGGGCTGCCTTGAGGTTTGAGCCAACGGCTCTGAGTTTCAGTCCAACTGGGGTGCGGGCGATTACAAACCACACAATCAGGAGAAGAAGGATCGCTATACCGAAGCCAAGGTGGATGCGGGTATCGGGAATTAGCGTTGGCATATCTGTTTGTTTGGGAAGGCGCGCTGACTCGGGGAACTGGGTTTCTGGATTACGCCAAGGACCATTAAGCAACCCAGCCACCACCAGCGCTGCAACCGGATTCAGCAGTAGGGTGGTGACAACCTCATCGATGCCAAAGCGCACGCGCAGAATTGCTGGGACCACACCCCACAGCGCGCCGCCAACAGCGGCAGCGATCAACATGAGCGGGATGGCAACGCCGCCAGGGAGATTATTTGAGTGGAGTCCGACGAAGGTTGCCATCGCGGCGCCGATTAAAAATTGTCCCTCAGCGCCGATGTTCCAATAGCCGGCGCGAAATGCGAGAGCCACCGCTAGGCCGGTAAAGATAATCGGGGTAGCGGACAGGATGACTTCGCCGATGCCGAAACTTGTTTTGAGGGGGCTGGTGAGCATTAACTCGAAGGCGGAAAATGGATTAGCGCCCGCCCATCTGATCAGGCCAGCTGTGACCAGGTAGGTGATGAGCAGTGCTATGCCGGCAAGAAGAAAAGTTCGCCACGTCGGTTGGCTTTCACGTAGAGCAAGTCTCATTAGGCAACCCCTGCCATTAGGCGCCCAAGTTCAGCGGTTGTCGCTGTGTCCGATGCCAACTCTCCAACAATTCGACCTCGGTAGATAACAACGATTCGATCGGAAATTTGAAGAACTTCATCCAGATCCTCGGAAATCACGACGATGCCGGTGCCGTCTTTAGCCCGATTTCGTAATTCGGCGCGCACTTGCGCCGTGCTCGAGACGTCAAGGCCCCGGGTTGGCTGTGCAACTACCGCCACCGATGGCTTTGCGTCGAACATGCGGGCAAGGAGGACCTTCTGCATGTTGCCGCCAGAAAGAGTGCCTGCTGATTGTCCTGGAGAACTCTTAATGTTGAACTGCGCGATTTTGTCTTCAGCTGATGCGGTCATTGCACTCCTGCTGAGCAGGGGGCCGGAGGCAAAGCGCGATGGATCCGTCAGCGCAAGGTTTTCGGCAACGGACAATTCGCCGACTACTTGTTGATGGCGATCCTCGCTTACGCCAGACATTCCAGCGGTTCGGCGCCCACGGATACCAGATCCCACGACATTAATGGTGTTTACTTCGATCTCACCCAGGGTTGGCTCGTGCAAGCCGAGCAGGGCTTCAACCAACTCTGACTGACCGTTGCCGGTCACCCCAGCGACTGCGACAATTTCACCAGCGCGAACTTCAAGTGAAAAATTATCAACGCGATCCACGCCATCACGGCTGATCACTAGATCTCTTACGGACAGTACAGTCGCCTTGGGTGCACTAAGTTGCGCAATGGCGGGTGTCTGCGGGCTCTTTGCCCCGACAAGGACTTCAAGATTTGGATCGTCAGCGCCAACCATGAGTTGAGTAAGTTGATGAACATCGAGTTCAAAGTTGCGTTGAGTGCTAACAATTGTGCCATGGCGAAGCACGCTCACCTCATCGCTAATTTGTAGCACTTCATGCATCTTGTGGCTGATAAAAACCACTGCCAAACCTGAGTCCTTGCATAGTCCCTGGACAAGTGAGAAAAGCGAGTCGATGTCCTTTGGTGTAAGAACAGCTGTTGGCTCATCAAGCACTAAAGTCTTGCAACCATGGGAAAGGGCTTTGAGTATTTCGACTCGTTGCCTACCTCCGACCGGAAGATCCTCAACGATGGCATCTGGGTCAACCTCGAGGCCGAATTCCGACGACAGATCCCGGACGTGAGCCCGAGCCTTTTGCAAACTAATTACACCGTTACCAGGCTCTGTGAGAAGCAGGTTTTCGGCAACTGTCATTGGGCCGACTAGTGCGAAGTGCTGAGTAACCATGCCAATACCAAGGTTTCGAGCAACTCGAGGCGAAGTGATATTTGCCTCTGAACCGTCAATAAGAATTGTGCCGGCATCTGGCCTGGTTAGGCCGTAGAGAATGCGCATCAATGTGGTTTTGCCCGCACCATTCTCACCAAGAAGTGCGTGAACTTGGCCGCTCTGCGCGGCGAATGTGACATCTGCGAGAGCCTTGACCGGGCCGAAACTCTTCGCAATTCTCATTAGTTCTACTTGCGGAAAGGGACCACCGTTTCTGGTGGCCCCTCCCGCATTGCTAGTAATCGTCATTTCCGATTTACTGTGCTGCCTCAGTCACGACCGAACCGGCTGGCGTGGCTTCGTCAATATCAACGCGAAGTACACCTGAAGTAATTCCAGCCAAGGCTTCGTCAACTTTTGCGCTGAGTTCAGCAGGGATACCGCCGTTAACCCCGGTGTTAAGCGGAGCGAGCATCGCGCCACCCTTCGGCATCATTGAGAAGTCCTTGAGGTCTTGCGCTGCGTAGGAACCTTTCGAGACCTGATCAAGTAGGTAGGCCAAAGTTGGCTCCATTGACCACATCACGCTGGTGAGCACGTTGTCAGGTGCGTCAGCTTGTTGATCGAACATGTTGCCAACGGCATATACGCCTTTTTCAGCCGCTGCCTCAATCACTCCGGCACGCTCGGCATATAGAACATCTGCTCCAGCTGCGATTTGTGCAAGTGCGGATTCTTTCGCTGCTGCGGGATCAAACCAAGAGTTGATGTAGGTCACCTTTGCTTCAACCTTCGGGTTGACGCTTTGCGCGCCCAGGATGAAAGCATTGATCAGTCGGTTTACTTCTGGAACTGGTATTCCACCGACGATTCCGATGATGTTGCTCTTTGTCATGCCACCGGCGAGGATGCCTGACAAATATGCGGGCTGATAGATCCAGTTATCGAATACTGAGAAGTTTGGTTCGGCCGGCCCGCCGCCTGAACCAAATGCAATTGCGACGTCTGGGTAGTCAGCCGCAACCGCACGCGCCGCCTCTTCGTTTCCAAACGAGTCACCGACAACTAGATCAGGCTGTTGCTCTTCAATGACTTGGCGCAAGGTGCGCTCAAATGCACCTGATGCGTAGCCGACGTCATCGATCTTTGTTACGTCAATGAGACCGGCAGCGGCAGCGTTATCCAATGCTGACTGGATCACACCGTCCCAAGGCTCTTCAATTTTGCCCGAGTAGACGGCAGCTACTTTGAGTTTGCCCGCTGTGGCGGATTCATCTGCGGATGACTCGGATTGCGCCTGGGCTGCCTCCGAGGCAGCGGGCTCTGCCGAACTCGAAGTCTGTTCGGCGGTCGTACCACCACAAGCTGCGAGAGCGAGCATCGTTATGCCGACCAGGGTGGTCGTCAGACTTGCTGATTTTAATTTCATGGAATTCCTCCTAGGGGTAAGTTGAGGTTATGGCGTATTCAACCTATGCACAATGGACCAAATGACAAATTAATAGCGAATCACCTTTACGATATGTGAAAAGGAATATCCTCATTTCATGATTACCACCGCTCGTGAGCTGCTGGCCCTTCCAGTCTTGCGCAGAACGCGACCTGAGGTGCTCACCGGCGACCTGGAAGTGCCGGTACGGTGGGTGCACACATCGGAGATTTTTGAGATTGGCGCTCTGCTCGAAGGCGGTGAGTTGCTCCTCACAACCGGCCTGGGCTTGGTGCGGGAGTCACCTCATCGAATGGCGGCCTATATCGAAGGCCTCGCCGAAAGACAAGTCGCTGGAGTGGTTCTTGAGTTGGGCCGTTCATTCGCCAACGTGCCTGAGGTGATGGTGGAAACCGCCAGTGAGTGCGGGTTACTACTTGTCGCTTTCCACGAAGTGGTGCCTTGGGTGCAAGTGACAGAGGCAGCGCACCGACTGCTCGTGTCGAGGGAGGTAACCAACCTGCGCCGGATGAACGTTACTAGCCGCAATCTCCTTGCTTGCGTTGCACGTGGAAATGACCTGCCGGGCATTTTAGAGGCGATTGCTCGCGAAGTTGGTATGCCGGTTGGATTCATCGGTAAAGACGCGTCGGAAGTGTGGTCAAGTGGCACTAACGGCACGCCCAGCGGGCCATTCGCAACGCGGATAGTTCAGACTGCTCACGGGGCGGTAGGCGAGATTCGTGTGTCCACTGCGGCCTTGGCGGAGCCTGAGTTGTTGGATGCAGCCGCGAGTGCTGTCGCGGCGATCGTGAGTGTAACACCGGCGGGAGATGGTCGTAGCGCCTCGCATTTACGCACCCGACTCAATGACGTTGTTACTGCGGCGCCAGAATTTGATTCGCTGCACCGCAGGGTTCTTACTGAGTTGGCACTTGATCCGTCACGGCGTCGCCCAACACTTTCCTTCATGATCATCGCGGGGGACGGCGTGGCATCCGAACAAATTATTGAAAATATTGTGCATCGATTTTTTGTGGTTGCAGTCGCTAACGAGACTGCGCTTGGGGTTCTGGTGCTGGCTCGCGATCCACTGCGTACCTCCGGATCCCATGAAGACGTTCTTTTTCAATTCGCAAGTGACGTGCGTCGTGAATTGCCAGGCAGCGTCGTGATTGAGGGCGAACCGCAACGGACAATAAGTGACTTAGGGCGTGAGCTCCATGATCTGCAGGTGCTTGCTGCGGATGCCTCGATCCGAAGAAGCCATAGCACCATCATTTATCGACGCGATACGACATTACTTCGCCTATTGGCCCATCTGGACGATGTAGGTGACATTGAGAGATTTGTGTCTCGGGAACTCGGCCCGGTATTGGAATATGATGCGCAGCATCGCCCGCCGTTGATGCCTACTCTGCTCGCCCTACTCAGCAGCGATAGCAAGGTGGCTGCGGCTGAGCGCTTGGGCGTGTCCCGCCAAACAATGCACCAGAAGAGCCAAATCTTGGAAGGGATGCTGGGGCTGGTGCCGAATGCGCCGCTCACCCGTCGGGCGGCGGTCACGCTGGCTGCCCAACTTTGGCAGTGGCGCACTACCAACACTCTTTGAGGCTGGAGAGCCGTCGCCCCTTGCTTTCAGCCGAGCAAGTACACACGATGAAACGGCTGAGTTTTTCCTCGTGAAGGGACTGGGTAAGGGCCATCGAGTCATTCCGTTTCCCTCTGTGGTGTCAGGTTTTTTCCGAGTGGTCACGGACCGTCGAATCACAGCAGCGCCGGCATCCCCTGAAGAGGCACTCGACTTTATGGATCAATTGCTCACGTCGACTTTGGTGACTATAGGTGAGTCTGGACCTCGCATTTGGCAAATACTTCGAACCATGATTTCTCGTTAACAACTTCAGGGCTCAGAAGTCACCGAAGTACTTCTTGCAACGGCGACTGTGGAAGCTGAAGTTGAATGGGTGTCCTTCGATCGAGGGTTTTCGCGCTTCTCTGAGCTCACCCGGATAAATCCAGCGGATCCCGACCTGTACATGAGTCAGTGAAGTCCCTAAAGTTCTGTCATGACGAATATTGATCCTGCCGAGGGCGCCCGGGTTTTTGATCTCGACCGTTCTTATGTCTTTCATTCCTGGAGTGCACAGAAAGCACTTAAGCCCATGTGCATCGCCGGGGCTGAGGGGAGCTACTTCTGGGACTACGACGGAAATAAGTTCCTTGATTTCGCTTCACAACTGGTCAACGTAAATATTGGACACCAACACCCCAAGGTGATTGCCGCAATCCAAGACCAAGCCGGGAAACTTGCAACAATTGCGCCGCAGCATGCAAATGACAAGCGTGGAGAAGCAGCGCAGCGCATCGTTGAACTTGCTGGCGGCAAGGCTGCCAAAGTTTTCTTCACCAATGGTGGGGCCGACGGCGTTGAAAACGCAATTCGTATGGCGCGCTTGCACACACACAAACATAAAATTCTTTCCGCTTATCGTTCGTATCACGGAAACACTGGCAGTGCAATCCAAGCAACAGGTGATCCACGACGCTGGCCAAATGAGTACTCGGCCCAGCAGGTTCACTTCTTTGGCCCCTATCTTTACCGCAGTGAGTTCTGGGCAACTACGCCGGAGCAGGAATCAGAGCGCGCGTTAACCCACCTTGAACACGTAATTCAGTTTGAAGGACCCGGTACTGTCGGTGCAGTGCTGCTTGAGACCGTGATTGGTACTGCAGGTGTTTTAGTTCCGCCACCGGGTTACCTCGAAGGGGTACGTGCGCTGTGCGACAAGTACGAGATCGTCATGATTTTGGACGAAACAATGTCGGGCTTTGGTCGAACCGGAAAATGGTTCGCTTACCAAAACTGGAATGTTGAACCGGATCTGGCTGTTTTCGCCAAGGGTTCCAATTCAGGTTACGTTCCTGTTGGCGGTGTGATCATTTCAGGTGAAATCGCGGCCACATTTGATGAAAGAGTATTTCCTGGTGGACTTACCTATTCGGGACATCCGCTAGCCGCGGCTTCCATTGTCGCTTCAATTGATGCGATGAAGGAAGAAAAAATAATTGAAAACGCCGCATCAATTGGTGAAAATGTCTTGGGACCTGGTTTGCGCGAACTGGCCGAGAAGCATCCGGTGATTGGTGAGGTCCGCGGTCTTGGCGTGTTCTGGGCACTTGATCTGGTAACCAACCGCGAAACGCGCGAACCACTTGCGCCATATGGTGGAACATCACAGGCCATGACCGATTTAGTCACCGAGTGCAAGAAGCGTGGGCTCATGCCATTTGCTAACTTCAACAGAATGCACGTGGTGCCACCCTGTGTCGTGACCGAAGCCGAAGCGCGCGATGGTCTGGAAATTCTTGACCAGGCATTTAGTGCAATTGACTCCTACTACCAAGGCTGACCGAACTTGAAGTGTTTGGTCATTGGCGCAGGGGCCCGTGAACACGTAATTACGAGCGCACTGCTGCGTGACCCTGAAGTTGAATCTGTTGTTGTAGCTCCGGGCAATGCTGGGATCGCTGCACTGGTTCAGTGTGTGCCAATTGATGTAACGGATGCGCAAGGGATCGGAGAGCTGGCAACTGAACTTGATGTCGACCTTGTGGTTATTGGTCCGGAAGTACCACTGATGGCCGGCGCTGCTGACGCACTGATTGCTCGCGGGATTCCTTGTTTCGGGCCAACGAGTGAGGCTGCCTTCATTGAGGGTAGTAAAGCATTTTGCAAGGAAGTGATGGCCGAAGCAGGTATCCCCACCGCAATGGCTCTCGTCTGCGCGGATGCTTCCGAAGCCGAGATTGCTCTGGGCACCTTCGGCCCTCCCTACGTTGTGAAAGACGACGGGCTTGCGGCAGGCAAGGGAGTTGTTGTCACATCGGACCGAAGTGAGGCACTTGCGCACGCAGAGTCCTGCTTTGCGGTCGGTGGAACGGTAGTCATAGAAGAATTTTTAGACGGACCCGAAGTCTCACTCTTTGGAATCTCTGACGGGACGACCGTGATCCCATTGCAGCCGGCACAAGATTTCAAACGAGTGGGTGACAACGATGAGGGGCCCAATACGGGTGGAATGGGCGCCTACTCGCCACTCCCCTGGTTGGAAGAAAGTGTTGTCGACGAGGTTACCGAGCGCGTGTTGCAACCGATGCTGGATGCAATGAAGCGGCGGGGAACACCATTTGTGGGGGTGCTCTATGCCGGGCTGGCTATGACAACACGTGGAATCCGGGTAATTGAATTCAATGCGCGCTTTGGTGACCCCGAAGCCCAAGTGGTGCTCTCCCGATTGGTCACCCCGTTGGGAGGATTTCTCTATGCAGCGGCAACAGGGCAGCTCGACAGTTTTGCCCGACTGCGTTGGGAACCGGGATTCGCGGTCAGTGTCGTGATCGCAGCCCAGGGCTACCCAGCCGATCCACTCCTGGGTACCGCGATTTCCGGCCATGAAATTGTCGAATTGGAGCCAGACATTACCGTTTTTCACGGGGGAACAGCTCAAGTGGATGGGGAACTGGTTACCTCTGGTGGCCGGGTGCTCTCGGTGACCGCCCATGCTCCTACCTTGAGCCAGGCTCGCGAGCGCGCCTACGCGGGCGTGGCCCAGATCAAGATTGCTGGGTCCCACTTTCGCGGCGATATTGCTCAAAATGCTTGCACCACTGACTCGTGAATAGGGCGCGTGAAAGACTACTCGCGTGGGTAGCCAAATGAATTCAATTGATAACGTGCTTGCCTCACGGTATGCATCGGAACCAATGCAGGAACTCTGGGCGCCAGAGGCCAAAATTCGACTCGAGCGGCAACTATGGATTGCCGTCATGCGGGCCCAGCAGGAATTGGGAATTTCGATCCCAAAGGGAATACCTGAACAATACGAAGCGGTAATTGACACTGTCGATCTGGAGTCAATCGCAGAGCGCGAACGGGTGACCAAGCATGATGTCAAAGCTCGCATTGAAGAGTTCAACGACTTAGCCGGTGCCGAGCACATCCATCTTGGCATGACCTCGCGAGACTTAACCGAAAATGTTGAACAATTACAGATCCGTCTAAGTCTGATTGTGATTCGTGATAAATCGATTGCGGCACTTGATCGGTTGAGTGGACTTGCGGTGGCGTATTCCGAACTTGCCATGGCGGGTCGTTCACATAATGTCGCAGCCCAAATCACAACTCTTGGTAAACGCATGGCCACTTTCGCCGAGGAGTTGCTTTTCGCGGTTGAAAGGCTCGAAGAATTGATCGACGCGTATCCACTGCGTGGAATTAAAGGTCCGGTGGGTACCGCACAAGACATGCTGACTCTGCTTGATGGAAATGTTGAAGCACTATCGAAACTTGAAAGTCGGGTTGCTACACATTTAGGCTTTAACAACCTATTCACCAGTGTCGGTCAGGTTTATCCGCGTTCACTCGATTTTGAAGTCACCGCTCTCCTGGTTCAGCTTGCATCCGGACCGTCAAACTTCGCAACAACTGTTCGCTTGATGGCTGGTCAAGAACTTGCAACCGAAGGTTTCCTTCCCGGCCAAGTGGGTTCCTCGGCCATGCCCCACAAGATGAATGCTCGTTCATGTGAACGAATTAATGGCTTCCATGTAATTCTGCGGGGCTACATGAACATGTGTGCTGATCTATCGGGTCAACAGTGGAATGAAGGAGATGTTTCCTGTTCAGTTGTGCGCAGGGTCGCCCTCCCGGATTCATTTTTTGCTATCGATGGACTGATGGAAACATTTCTCACTGTGCTCGACGCATTCGGTGCTTTTCCCGCCATGATTGACCGGGAACTTGATCGCTTCCTTCCTTTCCTCGCAACAACTAAGATTTTGATGGCGGCTGTTCAGTCAGGTGTGGGCCGGGAAAGCGCACACGAGATAGTCAGGGAGCATGCGGTTGCGTCAGCGCTCGCGATGCGTGAAACACCTGATGCACATAACGACCTTTTGGAAAAGCTTGCAGCGGACCCTCGTCTTGACTTCACCGTCGAGCAATTAAATTCGCTACTTGCTCAACCAATTGAATTTACCGGTGCCGCTCAACAGCAAGTTCGTGCTCTGGCAGACCAGGTTGAAATTCTCACCGCGCGTTATCCGGATGCCGCGGGCTACCAACCAGGCGGCATTCTGTGACCCAACAACTTGCCCACAATTACGATCTTCCGGACGGTTACGAGCACATTTACTCAGGCAAGGTACGAGATCTTTTCCGCACCCCGCAAGAGCGGATACTGATGGTGACCAGTGACCGAATTTCCGCGTACGACTGGGTCCTCCCAACGGAAATCCCCGACAAGGGTCGAATTCTTAATTCAATTTCGCAATGGTGGTTCGCGCAACTACAGGGGCTGGTGTTTAACCACACCACGACGTCCAAAGTGCCCAAGTCGGTCACCGGTCGCGCTGTTGTGTGTGAACCACTCGAAATGTTTCCGGTGGAGTGTGTTGTTCGTGGTTATCTTGCCGGCAGTGGCTACTCCGATTACCTTGCAACTCGAAAGATTTCTGGGAATGGTTTACCGCCAGGGTTGAAAGAAGGTGCACGTCTGCCAAAGCCACTTTTTACTCCCGCCACGAAGGCACCACTTGGTGAGCACGACGAGAACATCACCTATGACGACGTGATTGTTGAGCTCGGACAAGAGGAAGCACAAGAACTAAAGCGTCTGTCGACCGCCGTGTACGAACATGCAGCAGAGATATCAAGTCGGAAAGGCTTAATTCTTGCTGACACCAAGTGTGAGTTCGGAGTTGCTCTGCGCGGCAAGTATCAAGGCCAAATCATTTTGGGTGACGAGGTACTTACACCGGATTCATCTCGATATTGGGAGAAGGAATTGTGGAATCCGGGCGGCCCCCAACCTTCATTTGATAAACAGTTCGTTCGCGACTGGTTAACCTCACCAGAGTCCGGGTGGAACAAAAACTCAGGTGAAGCCCCACCGCCCTTACCGGACGAAATTGTTGAGAAAACCCGCGCCAAGTACGTTGAGGCATACGAACGCATCACCGGGGAGAAGTTCGAGTGAGTACCTGGCTAGTCACGGGGGGCGCAGGTTATATCGGCTCGCATGTTGTTCGTGAATTGCAATTAGCGGGTTTTCAGCCGGTAGTATTTGATGATTTTTCGGCAGGATTGCATTCACGTGTTCCACAGGATGTGCCAGTTGTCGAAGGTGATATCGCAGATACCAAGGCGCTACGAGCGGCGTTTACTAAATTTGAGGTCACCGGAGTCATTCATCTTGCCGCGAAGAAGGCCGCGGGCGAGTCAGTGGACCTGCCCCTGTATTACTACAAGGAAAATGTCACCGGATTACAGAGCGTGCTTGGCGCAATGGTTGATTCAGGCATAGATAATTTTGTGTACTCCTCTTCAGCCGCGGTATACGGAACTCCACAGTCAAATCCGGTGAAAGAAAGTGAACCTTTCAATCCCGAATCCCCGTACGGTGAAACAAAAGTTATCGGTGAGTGGTTGGCCAAAGACTTGGCCACCAGCAATGCACTGAACTGGGTCTCATTGAGATATTTCAACGTTGCCGGAGCCGGCAGTGACGACTTGGGTGATAACAGCGTGAACAACTTAATCCCGATGGTTTTCCAAGCGCTCGAAATCGGTGGGAGACCTAAGATTTTTGGAGCGGACTACCCGACCCCAGACGGAACCTGTATTCGTGACTACATCCATGTAGTCGATCTGGCTGGGGCCCATGTTGCTGCAGTTAAAAAGTGTGAAACCGGCCGAGCAAATCTGGCAATAAATGTTGGCCGTGGAAGTGGAGTGAGTGTCCAAGAGGTCATGGACTCAATCGCAGGGGTTATCGGGCGCGATATCAGCCCCGAAGTTGTGGGTCGCCGAGCCGGTGACCCAGCCGCCACCTTCGCCGATGTGGAACTGGGTGAGGCCGAATTGGCATGGTCGGCGCAGCGAGATCTAAACGACATGGTTTCTTCGGCGTGGAGCGCCTGGCAATCCGCACACCGATAGGCTGGGACTATTCCACCGAAACCAGGAGAGCCAGTGGCCCGCGTCGTCGTAAACGTTGCACTTAAACCCGAAATTCTTGACCCTCAGGGCCGCGCAGTTCAAGGCGCCCTTGGTCGGTTGGGTCTTAGCGGCGTGATTAATGTTCGTCAGGGAAAGCAGTTCATTATCGACCTCGATGGTGAACTCGAGGGTGACCGGGCTGAGCTTCTGGAAAAACTGGCGGGGGAATTGCTGAGTAATCCAGTAATCGAAGACTTCGCCCTCACGGTTGAGAACTGATTTTGTCCGCCCGTATTGGTGTCGTAACTTTCCCCGGATCACTCGATGATGCAGATGCTGCCCGAGCAATCCGGATTTCCGGGGGAACTGCGGTAGCACTGTGGCATGGTGATGCTGACCTGCATAGTGTTGACGCGGTCGTCCTTCCGGGTGGATTTTCCTACGGTGATTACTTACGCTGTGGAGCGATTGCAAAGTTTGCCCCCGTCATGTCTTTAGTGATTGAGAAAGCCCAAGTTGGACTCCCAGTCTTGGGGATCTGCAACGGATTCCAAATTCTGTGTGAGAGCCACCTTCTGCCTGGAGCCTTGACTCGAAACGACCACCAGTATTTCATTTGCCGTGATCAGAAGCTACGAATTGAAAGTACCGATACCGCGTGGACAAAAGACTTTGCACTTGGTCAAGAGATCGTGATTCCATTAAAAAATGGTGAGGGCGGTTACGTTGCAAGTGAAGCGGTTCTCGACGAACTTTTTGCCGAAAACCGAGTGATTGCGACTTACCAAGGTGGAAATCCAAATGGTAGTTACCGCAATATTGCTGGAATCTCGAATAAGGCTGGCAATGTTGTGGGTCTGATGCCGCACCCCGAACATGCGGTTGAAGCGTTAACCGGTCCAACAACCGATGGAATCCCCTTCTTCACCAGCGTTCTGAAGTCTCTAGTTGGAGCGCCATGATCGATTCGGTAAATACCGCCCAAGAAAGTCCCGACACCGAACAACCATGGGCCGATCTGGGTCTAAGGCAAGACGAGTACGAAAGCATCAAGGAGATTTTGGGCCGGCGCCCAACAAGTAGCGAGCTAGCTATGTATTCGGTGATGTGGAGTGAGCATTGCTCGTACAAGTCCAGCAAAGTGCATTTGCGCCAGTTTGGTGACAAAGCTCCAAAGACCGACGCGCTGCTGGTGGGAATCGGTGAGAACGCTGGCGTAGTTGATATTGGTGACGGTTGGGCCGTCACATTTAAAGTGGAAAGTCACAATCACCCCTCCTACGTTGAGCCGTATCAAGGAGCGGCGACCGGTATTGGTGGGATTGTCCGCGACATTATTTCCATGGGTGCCCGCCCACTTGCGGTGATGGATCCCCTTCGTGTGGGTGCAGCCGATGCCCAGGACACGAAGCGGGTTCTGCCGGGAGTGGTTGCAGGAATTGGTGGATACGGCAACTGTCTTGGCCTCCCCAATATCGGTGGCGAATTGGTTTTTGACGAAAGCTATGCCGGAAACCCGCTGGTTAATGCGCTGTGTGTGGGTTCTATGAAACATGAAGACATCCATCTCGCCAGCGCCAAAGGGGTGGGAAACCTCGTGGTTCTTTACGGTGCCCGGACCGGCGGTGACGGCATTGGCGGAGTGTCAGTACTCGCGTCGGAAACATTTGATGCTGACGGTCCCGCCAAGCGTCCGAGCGTTCAAGTGGGTGATCCGTTTATGGAGAAACTGCTGATCGAAGCGACTCTTGAAGTGCTGCACGCCGGGCTTGTGGAAGGTATCCAAGATCTCGGTGGTGCTGGTATCTCGTGCGCGACAAGTGAGCTCGCATCAAATGGCGAAGGTGGCATGCAGGTCTACCTTGATCGGGTTCTCTTGCGTGACGCGTCACTTTCCCCAGAAGAAATTTTGATGAGTGAGTCGCAAGAGCGCATGTGCGCGGTTGTTACCCCGGGAAAGATTGAAGCTTTCCTGCAACTATGTAACAAGTGGGAGGTCGAAGCAGTCGTTATAGGTGAAGTCACCGATACCGGGCGCTTGGTGATTGACTGGCACGGGGACACGATCGTCGACGTCCCACCACGTTCAGTTGCCCACGACGGTCCCGTGTACGACCGCCCATTCCACCGCCCAAGCTGGCAAGACGCGTTACAAGCTGACGCACCAACAGCTGAGCGCCTTGCCCGCCCGTCAACACCGGATGCGCTGAAACAGACTCTGGTCGACCTGATCTCCTCACCGAATCTTGCGTCAAAGAGTTGGGTGACGTCCCAATACGACCGCTATGTTCTGGGTAACACGATTCTTGCCCAGCCAGAAGACGCGGGCATGATTCGAGTTGATGAGGAAAGTGGGCTAGGGGTCGCAATCTCAACCGACTGCAATTCGCGCTTTGCCAAGCTTGATCCTTATGCTGGCGCGCAATTAGCGTTGGTGGAGTCCTATCGAAATATCAGTGTTGCTGGCGCAAAACCACTCGCCGTCACTAATTGTTTGAACTTTGGTTCACCCGAAGACCCGGAAGTGATGTGGCAATTCGCCCAAGCAACAACGGGGTTGGCTGATGCGTGCCTTGAACTTGGCATTCCTGTTACCGGTGGCAACGTTTCCTTTTACAATCAAACAGGTTCCACTGCAATTCACCCGACCCCTGTTGTTGGTGTTCTTGGCGTGATCGATGACGTTGATCGTCGAACGCGCATCGCTTGGAAAAACGACGGCGAACCGATCTATATTTTAGGGGACACGACCGATGAATTCGGAGGAAGTGAATGGGCCCACCTACAAGGCCACCTCGGCGGGTTTCCACCCAAAGTTGACCTTCCAGGGGAAAGATTGCTGAGTGAAATTATGGTTACGGCCTCTCTTGAGGGAATGATTACCGCGGCACATGACGTCTCCGACGGCGGAGTCGGGGTTGCGGTGACCGAGATGGCCCTGCGTGCGAATATCGGTGCCCGCTTTTGGATCCCCGACAATATTGATCCATTTGTTTTCCTTTTCTCCGAAAGTACCGCGCGCGCAATTGCGGTTATTCCGCGAACTAAGGAACATCGATTTACCGAAATGTGTGCTGCCCGAGGAATCAGTGCAACTCAGTTTGGCGTGGTTGATTCCGGTCTCGGCGTTAACAGCGGTCACCCAGGAGAGCAGGTAATTGTTTTTGATTCGCAATTCACTCTGACAATTGATCAGCTGCGCGAAGCCAATGAGGCGACACTGCCCGCGCTTTTTGGTGGTTAAGAATGCTCAGCCCAAGTGAGCACGAGTTACTGGGATCAGTAGCAAATCAATTTGACCAGATGGACAAGGAGCAAACCCGCACGGCGGTCAAAGCGATCCTGCGTGAGCTCACCGAGATCGCACCGGGCCGTAGCGTTGAATTGCGCATCCCACCATTTGCTGCCACCCAGATAGTTGACGGCCACACCCACCGCAGAGGAACTCCCGCTGCGGTCGTTGAACTCGATGCAGCGACCCTGTGTCAACTGGCAATCGGCCACAGCACGTGGGCCGCGCTCGTCGGCCAAGGATTAATCTTGGCAAGTGGTGAACGCTCAGATCTGAGCCGGTTGTTCCCTTTGTCAAGCTGAGGCCTCGTACAGCGGCACCATCAGTAAGAAAGCAATTAGCTGAGCGCCTTCTAGAAGGGATCCCGGTTCTGGCTGTAGTTCATCGGTTAGATGTTTATCGACTTATTTTAGGGCGCGCACGACACTGGGTCGCCCCGGACCGTTCCGGCCACGGCACGCTCGATGTGCGTAGACTGATGTCGTGCCCCGCGGTGATGGTCTTCTCAACCACAACCTCCTCTCTGAGGACATCGGACCCCAAGACGCTTGTGGTGTTTTTGGTGTCTGGGCCCCTGGTGAAGAAGTGTCAAAACTGACCTACTTTGGGCTTTACGCTTTGCAACACCGTGGTCAAGAATCAGCTGGCATGGCGGTGAGCGACGGTTCCAGAATCGTGGTCTTCAAGGACATGGGTTTGGTATCTCAAGTATTCAATGAAGGTGTACTTGAGTCCCTGCAGGGATACCTTGCAATTGGTCATACTCGGTACTCAACAACAGGTGCGAGCATCTGGGAGAACGCCCAACCCACTTTTCGAACCACCGCGACCGGACACCTTGCGCTAGGTCACAATGGCAATCTGACCAATACCCACGAACTTCGCAAGCGAATCGCCGAACTGCACAGCGGCTCGGGGGAATTACCCTTCAATACAGCTGTTGCGGCAACCACTGATACGGAAATTTTGACGGCACTACTCGCGGCTCATCCGGATCTTTCACTCGAAGAAGCAGCAATCGCAGAGCTCCCATTAGTGCAGGGAGCTTTTTCTTTGGTGTTTATGGACGACACCACGCTGTACGCAGCGCGCGATCCACAGGGAATTAGGCCACTGGTGCTCGGTCGCCTCGAATCCGGCTGGGTAGTCGCCAGCGAGTCCGCTGCACTGGACATCGTCGGGGCTTCGGTTATTCGCGAAGTAGAACCTGGCGAATTGATTGCCATCGATGCTCAAGGATTACGGGCTCGTCGGTTTGCACCAGCCGCGCCCAAGGGTTGCCTATTCGAATACGTCTACTTAGCACGACCTGATACGACCATCGCGGGAAGATCGGTGCAGGCAACCCGTGTTGACACGGGCCGTCGGTTGGCCAACTCGAGCCCGGTTGAGGCGGACCTTGTTATCCCGGTTCCCGAGTCCGGGCGTTATGCAGCAATTGGTTACGCCCAAGAATCCGGCATCCCATTCGCGGAGGGGCTTGTCAAAAACTCCTATGTGGGGCGCACCTTCATTCAACCCTCTCAGACGATTCGTCAACTGGGTATTCGACTTAAATTGAATCCCCTCAAAGAAGTGATTGCTGGGCAGAGACTGGTGGTTGTCGACGACTCGATTGTTCGCGGCAACACGCAGCGCGCATTGGTGCGGATGCTGCGTGAAGCCGGGGCGCTTGAAGTGCATGTGCGAATTTCTAGCCCTCCGGTGAAGTGGCCGTGTTTTTATGGAATTGACTTTGCCACCCGAGCCGAATTAATTGCTAACGGGCTCAGTGTTGACGAAATTTGTGCATCCATCGGAGCCGACTCGCTCGCATACGTTGGGCTCGATGTACTTGTCGAGGCAACCCAGATACCCAAAAATAACCTATGTCGGGCGTGTTTTGACGGGGTTTACCCGGTGGAACTATCGGAGGAACACCGCGTACACCTTGAGGTATTTGAAGGGATTGAGCGTCGGGTTTCTAAATCAGAAAACCTGCACGTTGATCCACTGGCCCTTGATGCTTTGAATCTCCCATGACGCAACAGCGTGCGACCTACGCGCAAGCAGGTGTTGACGTGGAGTCCGGTGAAAGAGCCGTTGAGTTAATGCGCGCATCTATTGTGGCAAGTACCCGACCAGAAGTGGTCGGTGACTTTGGTGGGTTTGCCGGACTGTTTGATATCTCGGCCGCGAAGTTAATGCGCAAGCCGTTACTTGCGACATCCACTGATGGCGTAGGAACTAAAATTGCAGTTGCCCGCGCACTTGATATTCACCACACGGTTGGGTTGGATCTAGTAGCCATGGTGGTTGACGACCTCGTGGTGTGTGGCGCGGAACCACTTTTTATGACCGACTACATCGCGGTTGGTTCCGTGAACCCAGAGCGAATTGCAAGCATTGTTTCGGGGATAGCCCGCGGCTGTGAACTTGCGGGTTGCTCCCTTGTCGGCGGGGAGACAGCCGAGCACCCGGGGCTGATGGCCCCCGATGAATACGATATCGCTGGGGCTGGAACTGGAATTGTTGACTCGGACTATTTATTGGGCCCGGACAAGGTAAATGCGGGAGATATTGTTATTGCGATGAGGTCTTCAGGGCTTCATTCAAATGGGTATTCACTCGCTCGCCACGTGCTGGTGGGTGACGGAAAATTGGGCCTCGATGCGCATATTGATGCACTCGGTAGAACTGTCGGTGAAGAACTGTTGGAACCAACGCACATCTACGCATTAGACGCGCTGGCACTCATTTCGGGATCGCGGGTGCATGCATTCAGTCACGTAACTGGTGGGGGCATCGCTGCCAACCTAGCCCGAGTGCTTCCGGAGACCCTTGCCGCCGATGTGTATCGGAACACTTGGGCGCCAGCAGAAATTTTCAATGTGATCTGCAGTGAAGGCAATGTGCCACAACTTGATGCTGAGAAGACATTTAATATGGGGATTGGCATGCTTGCGGTTGTTGGGAAAGACAGTGTCGACGCAGCCCTCGAAATTTTGGGACAACGCCAAGTGGACGCGTGGGTGTGTGGTTCGGTTCGGGATCGAGCTGCGGGTGAAAAAGGTGACTATCCCGCGAAGGGCGGCGGTGGGGGAGCGGTAAACCTTGTCGGTACTTACGAAAACTAGGTCGGTAAATTAACCGGTAGTTTCTTCTCCGGCTTCTTCGTAGTACTTGGCGTAAGGGTCAGCGCCAGGAACCTCTTCTT
>FLOH01000485.1_pt1 | contig 84838 bp, 78 predicted proteins | sample 756751 | NCBI WGS metagenome assembly FLOH01 (sample SAMEA4026879, study PRJEB14308) | marine metagenome | biome: coastal water; material: water | depth 74 m
GCATTGCACGCGCAGGAATCCATGTTCCAGCCGGCCACACTTGAGATACTCCGAGAATTCCTGTTGAACATGGATGGGTAGGGATTTGCCTTGTGTCGCCATGACATCCCTGAACGTCGGGTAGTGCTGCTCTACAATCTGGTAAAGAAGTGTCTGTTCCGGTCGGTGGCGTTGGTATGGCGGGCTGGGTGTTGACCGGTCCTTGATCGCTGCATGATGCATGTGACTCTCCTTTCCGTGGAGAGACGAATGTTCTCATAATGTTCTCTATCTGTATAGCGCATAGATCAATTCCTTGAACGACCGTATATGGACTCCACCTATTTCACAACGTTAAATTAGCATAAAAATGTAAACTGCTTGCGTATATACGGCTTCTTGTTGAGGAAGCTATCCTCTAGCCTTAGATGTTTGCGCACCCACCATCCTCTTCGCTTTTGTAGCCTTTGACGGCTTTCGGTCGTTACAGGTTTTTGGCAGGTTGGTCTTACCTTTTATGCATCGTTATCGTTGTAAAAACTTCATAAATTGTTTCTGTTTAGTTTAAATATCGCTGTCCATTAACTTTTTAGTAAAACGGGCTCGTACGATTTTCCTGTGGCTAATAATGCCCAAGCCGTTCTGACGGATTTGTTGGCCAGGGCAATGCAGGCCCGTTTAACCCCGACTCGTTTAATCAGCTCCAGTAACCAAGCCTCTTTGCTGGTGCGTGGTTCGCTGGGCAACCGAGAAATGACTGATAAGGCACCCTGGTATAGGGCCGCCCTCAATTCTCTGTTACCACCTTGTTTATCGATTCCCCGCATATACGTTTTACCCCCAGAGCTGTGCTGCTTCGGGGTTAAACCAATATAAACAGACGCCTGCCGACCATTTTTGAATTCCTTGCCATCGCCAATGTTTGCATACAGCATGGATGCGCAGACAGTACCAATGCCTTCCAGATCCATTAACCTTTTACAGGGTTCTAGCTGCTTAACTAAAGCGGCTTTGTGTTGTTCAGCTTCTTCAAACTGAGTAGCGGTTTGCTGGTAGCGCTCCCAGAGTAGCCTTAATGTACTCTTAAGACACTGAGGTAATCGAGTATCGAGATCGTCAAAGACGACAACTATCGTTTCTCGTAAACTTTTTCTGCCCCTATTCATCGTTATGCCATATTCATACAAGTAAGCACGGATATGATTACTCAGCGCGGTTAGCTCTTTTTCTAAAAATTTGCGGCTTTTTTCTAATGTTTGCAGCGATTGCTGTTCAACCTCTTTTATTTGGCTAAATATCATACCGACCTGAGTTGCGGCGACAGCAATGGCTAAAGCATCATTGGCATCTGTTTTATGCCCTTGTAGAAAGGCTTTGACCTTTTTGGGGCTAATAACTCTAACATCATGCCCGTGTGCTCGGGCCAGTCTTGCCCAGTAATGGCATGATCCGCATCCTTCCATGGCCACAATTGAGGGGACTGATTTGGCCAATAATTCTTTGAGTTTGCTTGGGCTCATCGCTTTATTGGAAACTAACTCGCCGTGTTTATCTATTTTGCAAACTTGAATAACATTCTTTGCTAGATCGATACCAATTACGTTAGACTTTTTCATTGTATGGACTCCTTTGTTTTAGTAGACACCACGCTAGTTTATTAGGGTGGTGGAGTCCATACATCGGTTATGGCACTAAGGAGCCGTTCCTGACAGGCTATAGGTTGCAGCAGGTTCGTGCCAGAACTGGCAAAAGTTGGCGCAACATCCCCCATTCAAAATTTCAGCTGAATCAACCCCACTGTATCTAAACAACAAACCCTTTCCTGTTGTTCCAGGCTTCCTTTATAAAAATCCTATCTGTACTGCCCCAGCTTTACCGCTATGTCCAACCTATGAAACAGGCTGGACATAGCGGTAAAGCTCACTTTCAGTGCTTAACGCGCAACAATTTGCTAGCACAAAACAAAAGTGCTACACTTTGCGCCATTACTCCCCGCTTGAGGTTATCAAGCACCCTTCCCTGGTCAACATGACAGGGGCCCCAAAGCAGTCCATGAACAATGCGATGACTGCGCACCAGGCGACTGGTTTTGTTCCTTTCCTTAAACCCAGACGGGGCCTATCCCCTGAAGGGGCACTCCGTCTTTTTCCTAACCGGAGGAGGCACACGAGCTTAATTCACTCAAACGAATTCGGTATTGGCGAACTAGTTCAGGCCAGATCACGACACGATCAAACTGGGCAAATCGGCATCAGTGTCGCAGGAAAACATCACCTGGTTGTTCTTACAAAATGCAGGAAAAAGCAACATGCTCGATATTCAGAGTGAACTTGAAAAGCTGAAATTACAAACCCAAAAGGTGCGTAAAAAACGCTATTACAAATCCCGCCTGGATCGTTACAAAGGCGAACTGTTAAAACTCCACCAGTCCGGTGCCAGCGTGGCCGAATTACATCGCTGGTTACTCTCCCGACGAATCAAAGTCGTGACCTCCACCGTCAGTCGGTGGATTAAAAAAAATGCCTAGCTTCCGATCCCCGTCATCTCAAGCCGCCCACATCATGAAATCGCTACAGGGTAAAGAAAACCACCTACCCTCAGTCGGCACCGTCCGCAACTACGAACAATCCCTGACACGAGTAGCCGACTATTTAAAAACAGAGCTTCGTGGCAACATCACCTTAAAAACCCTCACCCCCGACATCGCCATCAGCTACCTCGAACACCGCAGCCAGGAAGTCGGACAAAAAACCCTCGACATGGACCGCCAGGCGATACAGGCCATGTTCCAACACATTACCCAACAACTCAATCCCGGAGAACGATTACCCGTCATCAAATCCGAACACGACCAAATCCTGACCGGAAGAGCCTACACCCCCGAACAAGTCCAGCTCATCCAATCCGCCCAAACCGACAAAAATGCCCTGGCCACCGAACTGGCGTACAGCGCAGGATTACGCGCCCATGAACTCCTCACCCTGCAACCGATCGCCGAACAGCGCCCCGATCCTCGCCCCAGCATAGACAGCAAATTCAATGGGCGAGAAGGACAACGCTACACCGTAAAAGGAAAAGGCGGATTAGTACGAGAAGTCCTCATTCCCCACCCCCTGGCCGAAAGGCTCGAAGCCAGACGATTACCGGAACCGATAAAAGTCACCGATCGAGGCGTACACTACCAACAACACTATCAACTCGGCGGCGGGAAAAACTGGTCAAATTCCTACAGTGCAGCCGCAAACCGCGCCCTGGGCTGGTCAAGTGGAGCGCATGGACTGCGCCACTCCTACGCCCAAGAACGGATGGATGAATTACAAAAACACCATCTAAGCCGAGAAGAAGCCCTGCGCACCACCAGCCAGGAAATGGGCCACTTCCGGCCAGAAATTACAGAAACCTACCTCCGTTAACACTAACGCACTTCGTTTGTTAGCCTCTGGCACTCATTAAGCAAGCTTAAATCGCCTCAGAGGCCGTATAAGGCGTTTTCATCGCTCCCTATATTTCTCCACCAACAAACCCGATTAGCAGCCGTAGGCCACGCAGAAGGGACTCTGCGTGCCAGATTAAACGAATAGCACCGAGTACAGGGAATTTGTACTGTAGAACCTGAAAGGACAGACCGTAGAGCAATGCGAAACTTTAATTGCTGTGATGCGGGTCAAGTTGATCCTGACCGTTCTTGTTCCTTGCTAAACAGACAGACTTAAACGCCCCACGGTCAATCAGGAAACATAATGGCAGATCAGCAAGTAATCCATGAAATCATTATCCGAAGGATTCCTTTTAAAAGGGCATGGATGCCCGTCAAGGCCAGATCGGTAGGGAACCGATCTGAGCCCTTTAGGTGTTAAATTACATGACTCCTTATAACCTTAAATTATGAAAGGTTATTGAAGTAATTTACTGACCTATCGGTTTACGCTGTGTAATCGATAAATGTGAATGATAGTGAATTGTGTTTAGGTTTTGGGTGGGTGCCGGGTTTTTGGGAGCGGAGCGAGCAAAAAGGGGGCGGTCTTCGTATTTTTTAAGTCCGAATTTAAGACTTATCCACAGGTAAAAAAATATTTACTTTAGTGTTACTAATGTTAAAAGGTGTTAATAGTGTTACGGAATATTCAGGTGTCGTAAAAAACTTTTAAAAACAACAGCTTACCCTGTGGATAACTAGGCTAAGTGTATTTGAAACCACGTTATATTGTATGTGAAACCACGTTATACTGTATGTGAAACCACGAAAAAACGTATGTGAAACCACGTTATACCTGGAAACGTATGTGAAACCACGAAAAAACGTATGTGAAACCACGAAAAAACGCTTGTTTTCACGAAAAAATTGGCTTAGTGTATGTGAAACCACGAAAAAAACACATTTTTACATACGCTTTCAAAAAGAATTAACAGTAATGATAAAACCACTCCTTCCAGAAAGGCACCCTAACCGAGAACTATTCATTTGTGATTTTGGCGATGTAATACCAAAGAGCGATATTGCGTCAATGGAACACCCTCTTTTTACACTTTCAACCAAGCCAGATACAACAATCAGACATTACGAGCATAACAATAACAGTGTTCAAATTGCTCCTAGCACCCTAGGAATGGCTACTATCCACGATAAAGACATCTTAATTTACTGCATCAGTCAATTAATGGAAGGAATCAATAACGGTGAAACACCAAGCCGTACTGTCAAATTAAAGGCTCACGATTTACTGGTATCAACCAATAGGGAAACTAGCGGGGATGGATATAAACGATTAAAGAAAGCATTTGAAAGACTAAGGGGAACAACGATAACAACCAATATAAAGACTAATGGACAAGGATATTTTGATGTCTTTGGGATCATTGATCAAGCAAAAACAATTGTTGAAAACCCTGAAACAAAAAGAATGGTTGAGTTAGAAATAACGCTGTCAGAATGGTTATATAATTCTATTTTAGGTAAAGAGGTTTTGACAATTAGCCGTGATTACTTCCGATTAAGAAAGCCGATAGAACGCCGTATTTACGAATTAGCAAGAAAGCATTGCGGAAGTCAAAAACAATGGCAGATAGGTATAAAAACTTTACATAAAAAAGCTGGCTCAAGTGGAAATATTAGACTGTTTAGGCAAGCAATCCGACATATTGAAGAACAAAACCACCTACCCGACTACAGCATTAGAATTGATGGTGATAATGTATTTTTTCACCCAAAAGGATATATAGCCGGAAAAGATTATTCTGAACATGGCCGTCCTGCCATTTCCCCTGATACGATGGTAAAAGCACGAAAAATAATAGGGTATGACTATGATGTTTACGCACTGGAAGCTGATTGGTTGCAGTTCTGGAAAGATAGCGGAAAACCTGAATTAAGAAGCCCTGACGGCGCTTTTATCAATTTTTGTAAGCAACGAATTACATGATTTTTTTGTTTCCATTTTAGCCATTAAACTATAGAACTATGTAGTATATAGTTCTATAGTTTAGAGGTATTTACTCCGTATTTCTCAAACAACAGGCGCAAGGCTTCCTCGATGAGCTGCGGCGCGGGGTTCCCCTTCACACCTTTTTTATACTCGTGCACAAAATCGTCAAACGTTTCTATATAGCTTTCTTGCAAGTAGAAAGGCTTTTGTTTACGCGAGGGTTGTCTGGTTACTCTGACAAGTTGCGGGGCGTTTGGGTTACTGGTTTTACCTGTTTCAGCTACCTGATTCGCCCTGGTTTCTTCTTCGTCCATCCAACCAGGTTGTTTATTAGGCATATTCTTTGACCTCCGACATTTCTTTATTATCTGCATTAACCATAAGAACACGCGCCAAAATCTGCGATATTTCGCGCCGACGCTCTCCAACCTTATAAGCCTTGTTTAATTTAGGATCATAAATGGTTCTATACTCTCCAGCTGCTCGGCTAAATACTCCACTAGAGGGGACTACTAAAGCCCCTTTACTTTTCAAAGCGTCCGTTGTTGCTTTCTCATCGGCGCGGTGTGCCAGTCCGTCTGTAACTACGGTTATTATATCTTTTCCTGCTGCTTCTGCCCTTTTCTTGGCATCCAAATAAGTTGCGTACTGGTCGCGAGCAGGTTTTAAAGGCATCACTAATAATCTAGTATTTGGCACTTCCCATTCACTAGCCTGGTGATCCAAAAAGATGATGTCCACGTCTGGTTTAACGGTCGGGAGATGGTCGATAACTGGAAAGGGCAGGTTTCCCCCTAAATGGTAGAGCATTGATGTACCTTGCTGATCCAAACAAATTACAAGGGGTTTAAGTCCTAGCTCAATCGCTGCTGCTGAAAGATTTAAAGCCAGTAAACTTTTTCCCTGCCCCCCTTTTGGATTCCATATACTTACAAATTTAATACCCATTTTCTTACCTCCCACTATCTAAACCACTTAAGTAAATACTATAGAAGTAAATACTATAGAAGTAAATACTATATATTTATATAGTACTTACTTCATACTTGCCCCACGCTCTCGCTTACCAATTGCCACCACCAGCACCAACGAGACGCTGATCCTGCACCTGGTAGGTCAGCCGATAGCCAGAGCTGCGTAGTTTTATTTTATAACAATCGGGCAACTCTCGAAGTCGATTAAGTGGTTGGTCGCTAGGGATGATCAAAAGAGTTGAAACTGCTTATAGCTACTTTTCGTACCGTTGGACTTCAACCCCCCCCATTAGAAACTGAAATCATTTTGATACGACTAGGCACACATAATCAGTTATTCAAGTAAGTATCATTGGGATTATTGCAAACATAAAAAACTCCTGTATTTTTTGAGGCTAATATCCAGCTTCTTTTTGATGGCGAAACGCCAAAACAAATACCGTATCGACTTCTAAATCGTAACGGTATAGGCCAACATAACCTGATTCACCAAAATGGATCACTAATTCTCGAAGCCAGGGCAGGTCTTCTAAAGGACGTCCAGTTTCTGGTGCTACCTCAAGTTGAGCCATTTGTTTTTCAATAGCCTGTCCAGCTCGCCTGGCAGCTTGAGGACTCTTCTCCTCTAAAAACAACCGGCACCGCTCCAACCCCTGAGCAGCGGCCTCTGTAATAACTACTCGTGGCATTTAGGAAGCTCCGACTCCGTATCCGTCCCCCAAGTGGTCAACCAATCTCGAACCTCTTTCCCACTCAGATGTAGGCCTGTATCCTGGTATTCTTTCCATGAACGCAACGCCTCTTGTTTAAAAGATTCTCGCTTTTCTTCCCGCTCCACATAATCACGAATAGCCTCTTTCATGATCCAGTGGGATGACCGCTGTCGAATACCCGCTAAGTGTTGAATCCGCTCCCTCAATTGATCGTCGATCTTAACAGTTGTAGCCATACCAAATTCCTCTTATTACTAAGTAATACCTCTTAATACTATACTACTTGTGGCACGAATATCTACTAACAACCAGGCTCACCTTCATAAACGGCCAAGTCGAACCTATCAATTTCATGTCACCTTTTCTATGCACTGTTTTACTCGTAATCCACTACCTGATGAGGTGGTTGATTCGGATTTGTGGTACGAAGGACCAAAGGAAAAACGGATTTTTTGTTTTGACCGCTATATGTTATCCGACCAACTCCCTGAAATCGTAAAGAGTATTTCAGATAGAGCATGTTGGCATACTCACCACGGCAATTATTTCACCATCGAGTTAGTTACCCAGGAAGGAGCATTGATTGAGTATGAAGTTTATTTCGATGTGACAAAGGCTACTAGAAAAGGAGGGTGGTTAAATTTAACCGTTCAAAGTGCCTACGTGAGAACCAAGGATTATGAAACCATACGCCCCAAAAAGCGCAAGATTCGATTTGATGTAATTGCCAATAATACACAGCAGGGGAAGACCATTAAACCGCATCAATAAATTGCAGCCAAAAAAAAGCCCACTCAAGGTGGGCTTTCCGGGACTCTTGGCTATCTCCAGACCCGCTGGAGACCTGTTGCCAGGCGGTACAACCACACTGCACTAAGCAGCTCCGTTCATATGATTGCAATATAACATTAGTACTTATTGACGGTCCCGTCAATAAGTACTAATGAGCGGTTGTAGGCGTATAATTAGCATTTATGTGAAGTTCAGAACCTTAAACCTGGAAAACCAATGATTGATTTATCATCGTTGCAGAACTATATTAATACTATCGTATTATTTTATAGGTCGATAAATGTCCACTACCATCGTGAAAGAAACTACCAGTGTAAAGCTGGATAAAACCGCCAAGGATGAAGCCAAACGCATTTTTAAACAGCTCGGGCTAACCATGGGAGAGGCATTTAATTTATTTTTATATCAGGTCAGCTTAAATAAAGGACTTCCCTTCGAGATCAAAATTCCCAACAAGGTGACTCAAAAAACTATTGAAGAAGCTCGCCAGGGAGAAAATTTAGATGATTTTACAATATCCGAATTAAAATGAAACTCCGTCGTCACAAACAACTTTTACGCGACTGGAATAAAACAAAAATCACTGATGGACAGTTTGCAAAGCTCATCCAGTTTTTTGAGTGTTTACGATTAAATGAGCCCTTACCTGCCGAGTCTAAGGACCATTCTTTAAGTGGCGAATACTAGGACTGTCGCGAATTTCATTTAGGCGGTGATTTGCTGGTCATTTATATCCCATTAGAAACTGAAATTATTTTGTTACGACTAGGCACTCATAGTCAGCTATTCAAGTAATCCCGATTTCTCTCAAAAAGTATAAAATTCTGACTAACCATATCGCCATCATCATTGATGTATTGCATCAGAGCATGGAGCCAGAACGACTCCTATAAGGGTAAGCATTTTTGAGAGCTATGACAAAGGTTTAAGCTACCTCCTGAATTGAGTTCAGGTCGATGTGATGCCTGGCCTCTTCTAAATCATAGTCAGCTTGAAGACCTGTCCAAAATTGCTCGGAAGTACCAAAATACTGAGCCAACCGCACAGCCGTATCTGCTGTCACAGATCGTTTTCCATGAACAGTCTGTTATTTTATTGCGCTTGAACGAATTGTTAGCCTTTTCTTTTTATATAATAAGGTTAGATGTTATTCCCAAGGATTTAGTAGAGCAACACCGCTAACTTCCATATCTGTCGTGTTTCTGGTTACGACTGTTAGGCCGTAAGAAATTCCTGTAGCCGCAATTTGCCCATCGATTGCGGGTAGGCCTTTGCCTAATATTTCAGAATGAGCTTGGGTTTGACCCCAAACAGTAGCCGTTTGAAGGTCGAAATTAATAATTCTGTTTTTGAATCGTTCTTGAAGGTCTGAATTTACCCAGTGGTGAAGTTTGTCTTTCTTTTTGCTTTTAGGTAATTTTTCGATTCCTTTGTGGATTTCTCCGATAGTTAAAACACTGATAAATAGGTTGGCTTCTTCAATTTCTGAAACCCATTTAACGACTTTTGGGCTGGGAGATTTTTTAATGAGTTCTGAAATTACACAGGTGTCTAGTAGGTAACTCATAACCCAATATCCCTTGGCGTTTCCTTGCTTCTAGTTAGGTCTAGATCCTCTTTTACGAGAGGAGATGCCTGAAAAAAATTAACCAAGCTGGTTTTTGGTTTTATTAATTTTTTATATTCGTCGATTGAGAGCACAACGACCGCATCTTTGCCGTGTTTGGTTACGACCTGCGGACCATTATGTTGTGCTTTATCAACTAAATTGCTGAATTTGTTTTTAGCATCCTGCAGTTGCCAATGGTTTTCTATCATAGCGACACCTTTGCTGGGATTATTCTGTCCAGTCTGTCTAGATTATATTCCTTGGGTGATTGGTGTCAATTTGTTTTTTACGAAGGCTTGTAAACGCCACCCAAAACCCGCAGCTATTTGCCGCATAAAATAAAAATCCCCGCCGCAAGCGGACGGGGTATTGATCGGTTGCTCGCTTCGCATTGCAAAATTTCAAAATGCGCCCCAAGAGGCTGGGAATAAAACCCTCAGCGATTAAAATAGTCAGGGAAGGTGTAATTGTCGTCCAAAACAGTTGTAAGTGCTAAAAAGTTCTAGATACGATGTGAAGCATTTTTATAGGCTTCTTCACGCTCTCGCTTACCAATTGCCACTACCAGCACAACTACACGCTGATCCTGCACCTGGTAGATCAGCCGATAACCAGAGCTGCGGAGTTTTATTTTATAACAATCCGGCAACTCTCGAAGTCGATTAACTTCGTTTCGTGGATGGCTGAGTAACTCGTGTAGCTTTTTCTTGAGCTGCAGACGCTGAGGGTTATCTAGCTTTCGCCATTCCTTCAAAGCTCTACGATCAAATTCAAGCTCATAAATCATCCAGAGAAACCTTCAAGACCTGAGGATTTTTTAATCTCTCTTTAACGATGGCAATTAACTCGGCATCCTCATCAGTCATCAATACAGGCTTAAAAGGTAATTTACCATTTTGAGCAACGTACTCCAGCGTTTGCCGTAGCAACTCTGAAGGAGTGATATCTAGTTTCTCCAAAGAAGCAAAAGAGCGTGCTTTCAACTCATCGTCGATACGAATATTAATGGTACCCATAATTTCACCGTAATTGCGTTTGTAATTACATTATACATGCAATCGGCATTAATGAAAATAACCATCTGTGCACCATTAACCTGATTGTTCAGCTTATTTATCTCAAAAAGTATACTTTACGAGACGCGCCAATTGACTGTCTTAAATAATGTCTTATAATTTTATTCTTTCATCCTCTAAAAGAATTTAAGACGGCATGGCAAAAGTAGGATACGCAAGAGTCAGCACCCAGGGCCAGAGTTTAGATGTCCAGGTCGCTAAGCTGACTGAATACGGTTGTAATGAAATCTTCAAAGATAAACTCAGCGGGACAACGGCTGATCGGCCATCCCTCAAGGAATGCAGAACCTACGTTCGCCGAGGGGATAGCCTGGTTATCACCAAACTCGATCGATTAGCGCGTTCCACCTTCCACCTGACCCAAATAGCGGAAGAACTCAAACAGAAAGGTGTTGACCTGGTAGTACTGGATCAGAACATCGATACCTCTACCCCGACAGGGAAATTGTTATTCAATATGCTGGCCTCCATTGCAGAGTTTGAAACTGAAATTAGAAAAGAACGGCAAATGGAGGGTATAACCAAAGCTAAAGAGAAAGGCATTCAATTTGGACGGAAAGCAAAATTAACTGAAGAGCAGATTAAAGAATTAAGAACCAAAAGAGAACGAGGTGTAAAAATATCCGATCTGATGGCCCGGTATTCATTATCAAAAGCCAGTGTCTATAGGCTGTTAGCTCAGCCTTAGCGCAATAGGCGATGATGTAAAGAAATAAACACTTTTTATAACAATAAATGCCACGATTTATAATATAATGTGTTTACGGTTAGTTATAACAGGAGTCACCCAATGAATGCTGAAACCATCGATCACAAAACGCTATCGCATCTCCTGGAGGCTGGCGCGATCCGCACGGCCACTGCGATAGGGCAGGGTGACCGGTGGGCACTTGTTGTCCATTACGGCAACGTGGATAAAACATTGCAGTCAGTCAATAGTCATCAAATCAGGACCTGGTCGAAACTTGACTCTCTGGTTAAATATTTAAGGAAACTTGGCATCCAGAAATTTGATACTGATGCGACAAATTTTGATCCGGATCAACCGTCAACCAGGAAGCGTCCTGATAAGTCAGAAGCCCTTAAGCGAGCTCATGCGGCAGTTGAACATGACAAATGGTTCAGGGAACAGGTGCAAGCCTCTCTCGACGATCCACGACTATCAATTCCACATGATATCGCTATGGCCGAGGTTGAATCTCGCCTGGTTGAAATTTACGGGCCGAGGCCAATGAGTTAATGCCAGCCTGGACTCCCCGTGCTCTTGATGCCCTGGTTCTCAATATTCAACGATATGCGCAACAAGATCCAATTACGGCTTTTAAAGTATTCGATAATGTTAAACAAAGGTCTTATGTCCTTGATGATCAACCAGAGATCGGTAAACGTGGCAGAGTGGCAGGCACAAGAGAGTTAGTGTTAACTGGCACTCCATTCATACTGGTTTACCGAGGTAATAAATCTCCAGTTGATATTATTAATGTACTGCATAGTCATCAAGATTGGCCAATTGAGGATAATTAAAAAGACTTGATCCAGTCGAAGTTGCTCAGCGCGACTAGGGAAGCGCCTAAAAAACCCTAATCTGACGCGATTCATAGCCTTTACCTAACAAACACCCTACCGACTACTCAAAATCTGCATGGTTCGGAACAATAAGACCGTCAAATCACAAAAATCACCTTTCCTTTCAACCTCAATCCGCCTATAATTTAATTAATTAATATAAACTTAATTTATTAATTAATTAATACAGGACTCTAAATTATGGCTCGCACAATTTCAATTACCGATGACATGTACCGCTCCTTCATTGATGAAGAACTCAGCAAGGGTCGCTCTCTGGCCGATATAAAAGCAACCGAGGTCTTTAAATCTGTTGGGGGCACCTTTCTCCGCGCCGCTACGGCTCTTGAGGCCATGCAAGACAGCGCCAAAAACACAACACCCGCGCGCGAACTGCCCGCCTGGTTTACCGAATGGAAAAACGCATTGATTAACCAGGTCGCTCAGACCGCTGAATCTGCCTGGTTTAAACTTGGCGCTCAGATCGATCAAGAACTTAACGCCGCAAAAGACGGGTTTGAGGCTTCACTAGAAAAGCTTAAAGCCCGCATTACTACTCGCGACGAACAGATTACAAACCAGGAAAGCGAAATTGAAGGGCTAAAGGCAAAGCTCGATCAACTGGAGACGGATGCTACCGCAGCAGCCACTGTCAGGATTCAGCAGGAACTGGAACTGGCACAGGCGACTAGGGAAGTCGCCAATTTAAAAGCCGAGGCAGTAACCGCTCAGGCTACTCATGAACAAATGGTTAAGGATCTGGCCACCGCTAACAGCACTCTGACAGCCCGTAACCAACGCATCACTTCGTTGGAGGGGGAGCGGAACACAGCGGAGGCAGAGTTAAAACATCTCACAGGTGAACTGGCCATCTCTAATACCAACCTGCAAGTGATTACCGAAGCGAAAGATACTCTGAAATCAGACCTTGCTACAGCCAATAAGGAACTCAGAGCCGCCACCCTCGAACTCAACAAGCTCAAACCAACCTATGAGCAATTGCAGACCACCGCAAAGGATCAGAAGGCAGAGCTAAACGCCATCAAAAAGACGCTGGATACCGCTGTGCAGGACAGAGCCACCGCTATTGCACAGCTGAATTTGCTCAAGTCTGCCGATAAAGAGTAACGTTTTTGGGCCATTGGGAGGGCTTATTTATATTTTTTAGTCTGCAATTTATATTAAACACGAAACGAGGATAGCCATGGAGCAGGCATTCAAGTGTTGGAAATTCGATAGACCGCTATCGACCCAATGCGGTAATTCGCTAAATAGAAAATAGCCACCTCAAGTGAGATGGCTAATTCGTTGTAAAAATATGTAAAACGTCAGCAACGATGGGTTACTTCAGATTTACCGAATATTGATATATACGAATTTTACGGCGACGTACGAAACCTAGACCTAAGATACCTGCACCAAATAGTGCGAGTATAGATGGCTCTGGAACTGTTGACACGTCTACGTCGCCTATAGTTATGGACTCTATATATCCAGAAAACTCAGGAAAATTACCCCAGGAAGGAATATTCCAATCCCGTGATTGCACCCGTAAAAATTCCATGTCATCGAACCCCCCAAAATTGGTCATATCCTGTCCGTTTATTCCATAGATTAAACTATCAGTTACGGAGTTTAACGGGGAAGACATCGCCATACTTGAATTTTGTGTGGTGAGAAGCAAATCGCCATTTGCGGCATCAACATGACTACCGTTGAAAGAGATATCTTTTAAATCAAATGTACCGCCACCAGATAAACTGAAGCTTAACCATTCGTTCAACCCCAAATTATCACCAGCGGCACCACCATCAACACCAAGACCACCATTACTCGGCCAATCCTGAATCACGTTACCAGATCCTGTCACAATTAGATCTAGTCCAAATCCACTAAAAGTGAGTCCATTGCCGTTAGTATTTAAACGATCCGTAGTAAACCCAGTGTCAAAAATAAATGTGTATGTGCCGTCCAAATTGTCATTTACAACCGAGACGCCCGTATCGGTTACGATAGCCGCATTTGCAGAGCTTGCAATAAGAAACGACGCGGGTAAAAGCAAAGATTTGAATAATTTCATTAGCAATACACTCCTCTAAATAATTTATAAGAATATATTATGCAAAAAAGGTGCCGGCTTTATAAAGCATCTATAAAATAATGCTTTTAGCGGAAATCGGCTTATTTAAATAAGATATGTGTAAAAAAAACTGACTCAAATAACGTTTTCAGTGTAAAAAAACCTTACACTTTAACTTCCGCTTTTGTTAAGGGTTGTCAGACACCTGCACACGTGGCAAGGCTCTGTCAGGTTATTTCGATGATTAACGTGCAGGTGTTGGACAAGCCTCGAGGGACGAAACCGCGGGGGGTAATCGGGCTCTTTCCGGTATCGAGTCTGCTATGGGGATTTTAACGTACCGGGTGCGGATCGGAAGTTGAACTTTCCTGAATCTGGTCAATGCCGATTGATAAATCATGGACTTTTGGGGGAGAACCTCCCCGGCATTTATCGGTGACAAGCCACTATTTCTCCCATTTCCATCGGAAGGATCAAAGTGGTGCATTACCGACGGTGGCCAGTAACGATTGCAGTATCGAGTCGTGTCATTGGTCTCGTGACTCATGCTGTATTCAATCTCTCGGGTGGTGCACGCGGTTGATGTGTACGGACATAGATTCCGATGATGATCATAGGATGTCCACAGTTCGGGCAGATGAAAGTGGTGTCGACCGGTTCAACGGGTTCATCTGTGGTGGATAGCGCTTGAACACTGGCTCCTTTTTCATTGAGGGGCTGATCCGTTTCCTTGAGCAACAGCGCACGCGCACGTTTCAGGTTGTCCTTGCGTCCAGCATTGGCGAGTAATCCATAATGGCGGAGTCGGTGAAAGCCACTGGGTAAAACATGGAGCAGAAAACGGCGGATGAATTCATCCGCTGTCAGCGTCATGGTCTTGTAACGCACACGCTTCTCACAACGGTAATCTTTCCATTTAAAGGTGACGCCCTGGTCATCGAAGCGCAGTAATCGACGATTGCTAATCGCTACCCGATGGGTATAGCGAGACAGGTAGGCCAGCACGGCTTTTGGACCGGCAAAGGGGCGCTTGGCATACACCACCCAGTCGATCTTTCTGAGTGGTTTAAGCCAGTCAGCAAAACAGCTGACATCCGCCAGCTTCCGCTGCTCTGGGTTAAACGTCAGCTTACCCGCCTGAGAGGCTTCCTGAAGCTTTTGCAGGAACAGTCGTCTGAATAGCCGTGACAACACTCGCACCGACAGGAAGAATCCTGGCCTGCACTGTACCCAGTGTTCGCCATTCATGGATAAGCCACCACCGGGAACAATGCCATGGATATGCGGATGATGGGTCATGGCAGAACCCCAGGTGTGTAACACCAGCGTAAAACCGATCCGGGCCCCCAGGTGCTTTGGGTCAGCGGCAATCACCTGCAGGGTCTGGGCGGCGGCCTTGAACAGGATGGTGTACATCACCGTCTTGTTGCGATAGGCAAGATCGCTGATCGGGGCTGGCAGGGTGAAGACGAGGTGGTAATACTCTACCGGCAGCAGATCGACCTGACGGGCTTCAAGCCAGCGCAGGGCGGCGCTGCCCTGACACTTCGGACAATGCCGGTTGCGGCAGGAGTTGTAAGCGATCTGTTGATGGCCACAGTCTGTACAATGCAACACATGACCGCCGAGCGCCGCGCTACGGCAGTGTTCAATCGCGTTCATCACACGATACTGCGCCAGACTGATATGGCCCTGATGGGCCTTACGCCAGTCTGATCCCCTGGCCTGGAAGATGTCGGCCACCTCCAGGCGTTGACGGGACATGTGTCACCTTATGTGGGTAGTGACAGGGTCTCCAGTGGACTGGTCACTTCCTGTAATACATCCGTTGCCACCTGGGTATACAGACTGGTCGTCTCCAGCTTGCTATGACCGAGCAGTACCTGGATCACACGGATATCGACCTTCTGCTCCAGCAGGTGGGTAGCATAGCTGTGTCTCAGCAGGTGCATGGTGACGCGTTTTTCCATCTCGGAGTCCACGGCGGCAGCGCGAATGGCGCGTGATAAATGTCGGGCAGTGATGGGGTTGACCGGGTTCTGTCCGGGAAACAGCCAGCCGCCATCCAGCATTAGCCCTCTGGCGTGACCTTCACGCCACCAGGCGCGTAGAATGGTCAGTAACATTGGCGATAACATCGCGTAACGATCTTTACGCCCTTTACCCTGTTCCACATGCAAGGTCATACGCTGGCTGTCAATATCACTGATCTTCAGCGCGGTGACTTCACTGATGCGCAGACCCGCACCATAGGCGACCGCAAACGCGGCTTTGTACTTCAGGCTGGTGGTGGCTTGCAATAACCGACGGACTTCCTCCCGGCTTAATACCACCGGTAATTTACGCGGCACCGGTACCGTCTTGAGCTTGTTGACCACATCCTGTCGATCCAGTGTGACTTCAAATAGAAAACGCAGTGCAGTAACGGTGGCATTGATGGTAATGCGGGAGGTTCCCTGCTCGACCAGGTGGAGTTGAAACAGGCGCAGATCTTCTCGTGTTGCCGTATGCGGTGAGTGCCCCAGATAAGCGGCCAGCTTTTTAATGGCCCGGATATAGGCAGATTGAGTCTTGGGTGAGAGCTTGCGCAGCTGCATATCTTCGATCATGCGTTGACGCAAAGTACTGATGGGTTGAGTAACTTGTGACATGACGCTTCTCCTGTGTTGAAGCGAGGCTGATTGCCCCGTCTTCAAAACATAGAAGATGTCGCTATTTTAAGAAAGAAAACCGCTCCTGACGATACTTCACGATACCGCGATAGCGGTTTAGTCCTTTGGCACGTCTGAGCCTTTCATCGGCGTAAACTACGTTCAATTAGAATGACTGCTCCTAAGTATTTTTGCCGATGGCAAAATTATTATCGCAATTTACGGCCACTCTATGGTGGCATGAACCTCAGCCCGTTCCAGTTGGAGAAAAAAATTACCGGGATCAAACAACAGGCCCTATCTTGCGCGCCTGTTGCAGCACGAAGTCCTTAAATTTTTCGGCCAGGGGCGATAGCCTTTTATCCTTGCGCTGTACCAGATACCAGGAGCGGCGCAGCGGGAAGCCTTCGGCTTCGATAATCTTTAGTCGATTTTCGCGTATTTCATGCTCCAGAGTATGGATAGATGCAACCCCCAGCCCCAGTCCCGCTTCCACCGATTGCTTGATCGCATCGTTGCTATTCATCTCCATATTGGTGTTCAATTGCCGATCGTGCTGGCTGAAAAAACGCTCCATCGCCAGGCGTGTTCCCGAGCCTGGCTCTCTTACCACAAAGCCATGACTCAGCAGTTGATGGATGCTGGCGGGTCGTTGTTGTAACGCGAGGGGGTGGTTTGGGGCGGCGATGACGACCAGCGGGTTGTCCATGAAGGCGATGGCGTTGATGTCCAGGTTTTCCGGGGGCTGGCCCATCAATACGATATCGGCTTCATTGCTCTCCAGTTGCTGGATGATGTCCTCGCGGTTGGTGACATCGAAGCTGATATGCATCTCGGGATTCAGCTCTTTGAAGGATGCGAGTAGCCGTGTGGCTATGGCCGACACGGTGGAGGCAACCACCAGTTTCAGCCGCCCCTGATGACCCTCGGTTATTTGCTTCAACTGTCGATCGGTCTGATCTATCTGTTGAAGAATGTTACGGCTCAGTAGTAATACCTCATGGCCGGCATCGGTCAGTTGAATCTTGCGCCCATGTTTGCTCAGCAGGGATGCACCAATCACCTCCTCCAGTTGCTTGATCTGCATGGATACGGCCGGTTGAGTGAGGTGCAGGCCCTTAGCCGCAAGCGTAAAGCTCTTCTGGGTAGCCACCTCGAGAAAAACCTTGAGCTGTCTTATGGTGATATTCATGCGAGTGCATTATAAGGTTTTACTTATGAAAATCATCAAAAACTATGAATAGTTATTATAAAACTAAACGATTATATTGCCCGTCCTGTTTTTGTGGCTATATCGAAGGATAGATCGCAAAACCAACCTATTTCTGGTGAGCATAAGCTTGCTATAACTGACTGAGGAGACCATTTAATGGCTTTATTAGATCAAACGGGTCGTTATTCTGACCTGAGCTTAAACGAAGATAACTTACTGGCCGATGGCAAGCACATCCTGGTTGCCTACACCATGGAGCCTGCTGAAGGCTATGGTTACCTGGAAGCTGCTGCACACTTTGCCGCTGAATCCTCGACCGGTACCAATGTAGAGGTATCCACTACCGATGACTTTACTAAGGGCGTTGACGCACTGGTTTATTTCATCGATGAAGCCAATGGCATCATGAAGATTGCTTACCCGAATGATCTGTTCGATCGTAACGTGATCGATGGTCGTGCCATGATTGTTTCTTTCCTGACGCTGGCAATCGGTAACAACCAGGGCATGGGCGATATCAAGAACTCTCAGATGTATGACTTCTATATGCCACCCAAGATGTTGAACCTGTTCGATGGTCCTTCTATGGATATCTCTGACCTGTGGAATGCGCTGGGTCGCCCACGTAAAGACGGTGGTTACATCGCGGGTACTATCATCAAGCCTAAGCTTGGCCTACGTCCAGAGCCGTTTGCGGCCGCGGCTTACTCTTTCTGGTTAGGTGGTGATTTCATCAAGAATGACGAGCCTCAGGGAAATCAGGTTTTCTGCCCAATGAAGAAGGTTCTTCCTCTGGTACATGACGCCATGAAGCGTGCTCAGGACGAGACGGGTGAAGCTAAAATATTCTCTATGAACATTACCGCTGACGATCACCACGAAATGTGTGCTCGTGCAGACTTCGGTCTGGAGCTGTTTGGTGAAGATGCTCCTCGTTTAGCCTTTCTGGTTGACGGTTATGTGGGTGGTCCAGGTATGGTTACCACGGCACGTCGTAACTACCCAGGACAATACCTGCATTATCATCGTGCGGGCCACGGTGCTGTTACCTCTCCATCGTCAAAGCGTGGTTACACCGCTTATGTATTAGCCAAGATGTCACGTCTGATGGGTGCGTCAGGTATCCACGTAGGCACCATGGGCTACGGTAAGATGGAAGGTGGTCAGGAAGATAAGATCATCGCTTACATGATCGAGCGTGATGAGTGTCAGGGACCTGTATATTTCCAGAAATGGCATGGCATGAAGCCTACCACTCCAATCATCTCGGGTGGCATGAACGCGCTGCGTCTACCTGGTTTCTTCGAGAACCTGGGACACGGTAACGTGATCAACACCTCGGGTGGTGGTTCTTACGGTCACATCGATTCTCCTGCGGCAGGTGCTAAGTCACTGCATCAGGCATACGATTGCTGGAAGCAGGGTGCAGACCCAATCGAATACGCGAAAGAGCATCACGAATTTGCTCGTGCATTCGAGTCGTTCGAGCATGACGCTGACGCATTGTTCCCAGGCTGGAGAGACAAGCTGGGCGTTCACAAATAAGTAGAACGTAAAGTTAAAAAAGCCCCGCTGGTCGGGGCTTTTTTTCTATAGAAATTTTAAATAAGTTTTTATAGAAAAGATTTTTCACCGCAAAGGACGCAGAGGTACGCGGAGGATTTTAATCGATGTGCCACGTTTAAATAAGTTTAAAACGTTACCGAAAGGAAGTAAGGGATACAGGCTAGTCAACTAAAGCTTATTAGCTATTAAAAGCTTTCCTTTGCGTACCTCTGCGTCCTTTGCGGTGAAAATTTAAGATATTTTAATTGATAAAGGCAATAGCTTATGGACAAGCAAATGGATTTGAATGATGTTAGTAAAGACATTATTAATGCTGCATTAAAAGTGCATTCGGCTTTAGGGCCGGGGCTTTTGGAAAGTGCTTACGAGGCCTGTCTGAAGTTTGAATTAGTTGCTATGAATTTATCGGTACAAACACAGGTCGAGTTACCGGTTTATTATGAAAATGTAACCATTGATGTTGGTTACAGGCTTGATATGTTGATCAATGACTCAATTATTGTGGAATTGAAGTCAGTAGATCGATTATTGCCAATACATGAAACTCAGTTGCTGTCATATTTAAAGCTTGGAAATAAGAAGTTGGGGTTATAAATAAATTTTAATGTGCCAAGACTAAAGTACGGCATAAAACGAATTGTAAATAATTTTTAAAACGTTGCCGAAAGGAAGCAAAGAATACTGGTTAGTAAGCTTACTAGCTATTAAGTGTTTTCCTTTGCGCACCTCTGCGTCCTCTGCGGTGAAAAATTTTTAAGGTATTAGAAAATGTCCGATATAGATATAGAGCAATACAGAGTTAAAGAAGAACCGTATTACGGTGCGCAGAGCGATGAGATTGAGCTGTATACCGCGGCCTATGATGCACGCCTGCCGGTTATGATCAAAGGCCCGACGGGTTGTGGTAAGTCTCGTTTCATCGAGCACATGGCGTGGAGGCTTAAAAAGCCGCTGATCACCGTTGCCTGTAACGAAGATATGACCGCTTCCGATCTGGTCGGTCGTTATCTGCTGGATGCCAATGGCACCCGTTGGCTGGATGGGCCTTTAACCACGGCGGCTCGTATCGGCGCCATCTGTTACCTCGATGAAATCGTTGAAGCGCGTCAGGATACGACGGTGGTCATCCACCCTCTAACCGATCATCGTCGCCAATTACCGCTGGACAAGAAAGGTGAGTTGATCGATGCGCATCCCGATTTCCAGCTGGTGATTTCCTATAATCCGGGTTATCAGAGTTTGATGAAGGATCTCAAGCAATCCACCAAGCAGCGATTCACCGGTCTCGATTTTGATTATCCAGACACCAGGGTTGAAGTCGGTATTGTCGAGAAAGAATCGGGAACGGATCCTGAAACCGCCGGCAAGCTGGTGAAAATAGCTCATACCGCGCGTAACCTGAAGGGGCATGGTCTGGATGAAGGTATTTCAACGCGCCTGCTGGTTTATGCGGCAACCTTGATTGGCAAGGGCATCGATCCGAAAAGAGCCTGTCGTATGGCACTGGTTAGACCGATTACCGACGATGCCGATATCCGCAGTACCCTGGATCATGCAATAGATAGTATTTTTGGGTAAAAACTTTTTACCGCAGAGGACGCAGAGGTAAGCAAAGGAAAACATAATCAGTTGTTGTGCTTTTAGCATGATAACCTTAAAGCCTTTGCGTACCTTAGTGACCTTTGCGGTGAGTAAAAAAATATGCAAAATTCTGACTTAGAAGCCTACCGGGAAAAGCTTAAATGTAACTTCCCTCAAATCCAGGAGTGTCTTGAGGATTATGTTCAGGATGCGATAAGGAATTTGTCAAAAAAAGGCATCGAGAATTATCTATCCGGTGCATCACTGATCTGTATGATCGGTCGCGGTTGGGAACCGGTCAGTATCTATCTGGAAGAAATTCCAGAGATGGCTCATCGAATCGGAGAGCCGATCATCGAGGTCGTCTCCAAGTGTGTGTGGGAGCTATCGCGCTCGCCCAACGGTAAAGCGATTCCTCCGTTTATGTCGTGCCTGCCAGAGGTTTCACGACGCCTGGGCACCATGGAACAGATGCAGCATTACTTCGATATTCTGCATAACATGGTCGATGAGACCACGACTTCGGTGCATGGCCATCATAAAACGCATTCTAGCCAGGGGTTCCTCGTGCTGCTGGAGCATGTACCCTATCTGCTCAGTCAGTTGTCTCTCGAAGGGTTTAAAAACTGGGTCGAATACGGTTCACGTAATTACAGAACACACCCGGAACGCCAGAAAGATTATTTCAGTCTGCAGTCCGCCGATAGCAAAGCGATGCTACAACGTGAGCGTCATGGCACCTTATTCATGGATAACGATCGCCAGCTGGATATGTATCTGCGTGGTCTGTGGCAGGACGAATCCTATTTTGTACCCTACTCTCTAGGGTTTGACGAACTACGTAAGCCGGTGCCGTATTACGATGCGTTAGGGATTCGAGTGCCGGATGTTTATGATGACCGTAATGGCGTAAGTGGTATCGATCGTTACCGATTGACTATTGCTCATATCGCTGCACATAGAAAATGGACAAGCGTTTTAGTGGCCGATAACCTCAGCCCCTTTCAACGAGTCGCCGCGGAACACCTGGAGGACTCACGCGTTGAGTACCTGATGCTAAAACAATATCCGGGCATGCGTAAAATGCTGCTGGCCCTGCACCCGGTGCCCGTCGAAGGCGACTGTAATAAAGAAATAGAGTCCTGCATTCGCCATCGCCTGGCCATGCTGTCGCGCGCCATCCTGGATCAAAACCACGGTTATAAAAACGAATTTGTACTGGCAGCGGTAGAGCAGTTTCAACGGGCAATGGCTGACAGCGACAGCAGTACCGAAGCCATGCGAGATATTGGGGTTACCTTCATCGCGCGCACACGATTACAAAGTGATCAGTTGCCCAGGGTTCGCTTCGAAAATACCGAAGTGGATTATCGCGATGATAATCGCCATATGTGGGTGTTTATCGAAGAAAATGATGAAGCAGAAGACTTTGCCGATAAGCGCAAGAAGAAGGCGGATGAACTCGAAATCGATGGCCTGCCACCTCGCCATTATCCCGAATGGGATTATAAAACCAGCACCTTCAAGCCCGACTGGGTGAGCCTGTATGAATCGGTTCATCCATCGGGTAACTCTGCCGATATCGATGCCATTCTGGATAAACATAAAGCCCTGGCGAAACGGCTGAAAGCGATCCTGGACAGCCTCAAGCCGCAACAAAAAATTCGTGTACGTTATCAGGAAGAAGGCAGCGAGCTGGATCTGGATGTGGCGATTCGTTCACTCATCGATTACAAGTGCGGTGCTCAGCCTGACCCGCGTATCAATATGAGCCATCAACATGACGGCCGTGATATCGCCGTCATGTTACTGCTCGATCTATCGGCATCGCTGAATGATAAGCCCGATGGCTCGGATCAAACGATCCTCGAACTGAGTCAGGAAGCGGTTTCTTTACTGGCCTGGACCATCGAGCAGCTCGGTGACAAGTATGCCATCGCCGGCTTCCACTCGGATACCCGACATAACGTTCGTTACTATCACCTGAAAGGCTATAGCGAAAAATTCGATGACCGGGTAAAGGGTCGTCTGGCGGCCATGGAAGCCGGCTTTTCTACCCGTATGGGTGGCGCTATTCGTCATGCCTCGCATTACCTGGAGGCACAGAAGGCCGATAAAAAATTGATGTTGATACTTACCGATGGTGAGCCCTCTGATATCGACGTTGATGATGAGCGGTATCTGATCAGCGATACCAAAAAGGCAGTGGATGAATTATCATCCAAAGGCATGAGCAGTTATTGCATCACACTGGATAAAAAGGCCGATGACTATATTCAGGATATTTTCGGCAACCAGTACACGGTCATAGATCACGTCGATCGCCTGCCCGAAAAATTACCCCGCCTGTTTATGAGCCTGACGAAATAACACGATGAAAAACAGCATTAAGGTTCAGATTATCTTTTCCTATCGAGGAGAGACCCATACCCCAGTGGCCGAGATTGAACTGGATGCTTATCTGGAAAAAAAACAGCCCTTGCCTGAGTTCTATCGGCTGGTCGCTCAACAGAATAATATCGATACCTATTCTTACGAGTATGAAGTGATGCAGCTGGCACCGCATAAATTTTTTGATGCACAGGGCCTGGCGCAGGCGTACTGCCTGGACGACTGTTTCGACCATGAAGGCTTCCAAAATGAATGGCAGGAGGATCGTATAAGGGCCCAGCTAGCTCAGGTCGCCCGAGATCATCTGGCGCTGGATGACCTGGATCAGCATGAATCGATCAAGCAGGCATTGCTAGTTGCCTATGAATTGGGTAAAAAGGGATAAATTTCAAGCCGATTGAGCTACATGCCCGCAAAAAAGAAAGTATTACCCGCTTCTGAATTATTACAGAGGGTCGAACAGGCCCATCCCAACCAGCAACGACTCTTGCAACTACTGGCTATCACCTATCAGTCGGTAGCGGCCGCCAGGCTGTATGCCTGTGTCAATCAGCTGAATATCAAGGATGATAGCAACCGGAAATACACCCACAAATATCTGCAACAAACTCTGGAGATGCTGGCGGGGCAGGGCCTGCTGACGCCTGTCGGTAGCCAGTATGCAATCAATCCGCTGATTGCAGAGGTACTGTGTCGAAGGGCTGCTGCAGAAGGCTATTTCACTTCTATGGCGAAGGCAGCCAGGCAGGCCTTTCCGCTCGGCAAAGGCTGGAACGACGATTACATGCTGAGCCCCGAGCAGGGGCTGAGTGAGATCCGTATCGCCTTCTATGCGAATAAGGTGCAGCAGGTGAATAGCCTGATGGACGAATACATTGATCGCTTCTATGCGGCCTACCAGCGGCAAAGCCCACTGTATGCGATCTGTTGTCAGCCTTTCGATGATGACTGGTTCAGCGGCCTGTCGGGCGATATGCTGGCACTGACCAGCTTCGAGGTATTTAACGTCGGCAGCCGGGACTTTACCGATATCCATGAACTGTTGCAGTGGTTGTTGAACGCCTTTCAGCAAGGTCAGATAACACAGGCCGAGCAGCTGGCTTTTATGTGTGGAGGACAGTTCTTACTGGATGGCGATTGTGCCTCGGCGCAGGCGGTTAGCCCCTATACCGATGATTATCATCGGCTGTTGATGCTGGCCTGGCAGCAGGTGATCGAAGGCGAAAACTCGCTGGCGATAGATAACTTCGAGGCGGCGTTAGCGCTGTATAAGGGGCTTACGCGCAAGCGTAAAACCTTCATAAATAATATTAGCGGCATATTCTATCTGCTGGCATTGATAAAGTCGGGTGAACCAGGGCATCTGCAGCGGGCGCTGGACTATTCGATTTTTCATACCCGGCAAAAACAATTCAGCAACCCGGTCAGTCATCGGGTAATGGCACGCCTGTTGAGTTACTTAAGCACAGGAATGCAGCTTGAACAGCGTGTTGAAGTTCAAATCACATGGCAGGACCTGAACTCGACACTGGGTTTTTTGCTGCATGCTTTTTATCTGTACTGGACGAGCAAAGAGGATGCCCAGAGGCTCAGACCACAGCTGAAGAAATTCGCTCAGGCGGCTAGTGAAAATCATTGCCAGTGGCTGGCGGCCGAGGCATGGCAGCTATTAGCAAGGCTGGATGTTAACGACAGGAAGGCTCAGACCCGGGCGGATCAGCAGCACCGGCTTCAGCACACAAAGAGCCTGATCGATATCATCCGAACCAAGGAAAAATGGGAGCAGGCACTGGATGCCATCGCGCTGATCCCGCTGAATAAGGCGGATGATAAGCCCTCCGCAGAAACCCGTATCATCTGGCTGCTGTCGGATCTCGATTCGGGTTTCCCCGAGATACAGCCCAAGGAACAGAAGCGTACCGCCAGGGGTGGCTGGACCAAAGGGCGCAATGTTGCTCTTAAACGACTAAAAGAAGATCCGGAAAGCTTTAGCCACCTATGCCCACAGGATCAGGCGGTACGCCGGGCCATCTATGAAGATCGCTCGTACAGCTTTTATGGTGGAAGCAATAGCTACGAGCTGGATGTGATACCGGCACTGAGCGCACTGGCCGGCCACCCGCTGCTGTTCGATGGCGAAGAAACCGAGCGCCAGCTAGAGCTTAGCGTTAGCGAGCCGGAGGTGGTCATACGTAAAGAGGGGCAGCAACTGATCATCAGTATGCAGCCCACGATGGAGGGAGTGGAAGACGATGTGGTGCTGCAGAGGGAAACGGCGTCACGCTGGAAGCTGATCCGTTTTAGCGAACAGCATCGTCAGTTAAGCAGCCTGCTGGGTGGCGGGATAGCGGTACCGGCCGATCAGAAGGCGCGTGTGCTGGAAACCATGTCATCCATAGCGCCACTGGTGAATATCCATTCGGATATTGGCGGCCAGCTGGGCAGCCTGGAAACGGTCGAGGCCGATAGCTCGCTGCATGTGCTGCTCTCTCCCTCGGATGACGGGATCATCATCGAAGCCCGTAGCCGCGTTTTTGGACAGCGTGGCCCCTACTACCCGCCGGGCGAGGGCAGTGAAAACCTGATCAGCGAGATCGATGGCAAGCGACTGCAAACCCGGCGCAACCTGAAACAGGAGCGGGAAGAGTATCGCTATCTACTGGAGGCCTGTCCGTTGCTGGCCGGGCAGGAAGACAACGAGTATCACTGGTATATTGCCGAGGCCGAGGATTGCCTGGAGATGCTGACAGAACTGCAGGCGATTAAGGATCGTATCACCATCGCCTGGCCGAAGGGCGAGTCCATGCGCATCCGTCAGCAGGTGTCGACCAGCCAGTTCAAACTGCAGATCGACAGCAACAACGACTGGTTTTCCGCCTCAGGTGAGCTGAAACTGGAGGATGGAGAGGTGCTCAATATGCAGCGCCTGCTGTCCTTAACAAAAAACGCCAGGGGACGTTTTATTCAGCTGGAAGACGGCCAGTTTCTGGCGCTCAGCAAAACCTTTCAGAAGCGACTGAAAGAGCTGAATAACTTTGGTGAGATCAAGGGCGATGCGGTTAACCTGCACCCGCTGGCCGCGCTCACGCTGGAGGACATGGCGGGCGAGGTCGGGCAGCTGAAAGCGGGCAAACACTGGAAGGAATTCAGTCAGCGCTTCGAGCAGGCGATGGCGTTACATCCGAAGTTGCCGAGCACCCTGCAGGCCGAGTTGCGCGATTATCAGCAACAGGGCTTCGAATGGCTGGTGCGGCTGGCACACTGGGGCGCAGGCGCCTGTCTGGCGGATGACATGGGGCTGGGCAAGACCCTGCAGGCACTGGCCATGATTCTGTATCGGGCGATGAACGGTCCCAGCCTGGTCGTGGCACCGACCTCGGTTTCACTCAACTGGATGGATGAGATAGAGCGCTTCGCTCCGACCCTGAATATCATCGACATCCGCGACATGGCTCTGGATAGCAGCGATGACTTTCAACCCTTTGATATAGTGATCTCCAGCTATGGGCTGTTGCAAACCAGGCCCGAACAGCTGCACAAAACCAACTGGCAAACCATCGTGCTGGACGAGGCGCAGGCGATAAAGAATCCAGCCACCAAGCGATCACAGGCCGCGATGAAGTTGCAGGGAAAGTTTAAATGCATCACCACCGGCACGCCGATAGAAAATCATCTGGGTGAGCTTTGGAACCTTTTCCGCTTCATCAATCCCGGCCTGCTGGGCTCGCTGGAACGCTTCAATGAACGCTTCGCGTTACCCATCAGCCGGGACAGCAACCCCGATGCCAGTCAGCAGCTGAAGCGACTGATCCAGCCGTTTATTCTGCGTCGCACCAAGACCCAGGTTTTGAAAGAACTGCCAGCGCGTACCGAGATCGTGCTCAACATCGAGATGAGCAAGGAAGAGGCGCGACTGTATGAAGCGCTGCGACGTGAAGCGATAGAAAAATTCGCTGCCGAAGCCAACGCCGAAAAAAAGGGACATCGACAGCTACAGATCCTGGCCGAGATCACCCGACTGCGACAGGTCTGCTGCAACCCGCAACTGGTCATGAAACAGGCGGCTCCGGCCAGCTCCAAGCTGGCACAGTTTGCCGAAACCCTTCAAGAGCTACTGGAGAATCACCACAAGGCGCTGGTGTTCAGCCAGTTTGTCGGGCATCTGCAGATACTGGAGCAGCACCTGAAAGACAACGGTATCAGCTACCAGTATCTGGATGGCAGTACGCCGGCCAAGGAGCGCAAGAAAAGGGTCAATGCGTTTCAGGCGGGCGAGGGCGACGTATTTCTGATCAGCCTGAAAGCGGGAGGCGTCGGGCTCAACCTGACCGCTGCCGACTACGTGATCCACATGGATCCCTGGTGGAACCCCGCGGTAGAGGATCAGGCCTCGGATCGAGCGCATCGAATAGGTCAGACGCGCCCGGTTACGGTGTACCGCATGGTGATGAAAGACACCATCGAGCAAAAGATTATCGCCCTGCATCACCAGAAGAGAGATCTTGCGGATAACCTGCTGGCCGGTACCGACGTAGCGGATAAGCTGAATGCAGAGGATTTACTGGCGTTGTTGAAAGAGGATTGATGACCTTATGCCAAGCGCTAAACAAGTGGCGGTGCTGGAACCGGAAATACCTGACAGCAACAGCTTTAGCCAGCATCTTGTCGATGTTATCGACATGTTTCCTGAACAAAAAATCTGTTCGTGACAATCGATATATTTCGATTCAATGTTTTGCTACAAATGGTATAAATTGCGCGAGTTCGGTTATTACTACCGTACGAAATTTGCTAAAAATTCTCGCCATGAGAACCTGGAAATGTCTAAATTATTTGTAGTGCTGGTAATGTTTTTTTCTCTATTATCGAGCCATATCGCCTTTGCCGACCCTAAGGAAGAGGCTGAATTAAAGTGTAGAGCCGTAGCTGAGGATCAAGAGATCACTCGTGAGGAAATGTCTGAATTTATGGAAGAGTGCGTAAAAGAACTGATCGATCAAAAAAAGTAAAATGGCCGATGAGGTATTCGGAAATAACAGGCAAGGGAGGCTTGCAGGACGAGACACCGAATTACTCTATATGAATTGATGAAATCAAACCGGTTCAGCGGACTGAACCGGTTTTTTTACGGGTTATGCTGGATGCCATGGACGGAAACGAGCCGTGCCAGGACAGGTTTCCCAGTAAACTGGCCGACAAACAACGCCTTTCCATTTGTTATTGATGAGCGATTCAGATTTTATGTCTCTCATTGCCCAATAGTTCAGTAGCAATCAATCAAGCTTGATAATCAATTAATACCTATCAGAAGGTCCTGACTTTATAGCGCCAACTGTTCCCTACGCCATTAAAGGCTATGACACAAAAAGTAAGTAGGGGGAATATGAAGTGGTCACTTACTTGAGCTCTGTGGAATTGTCGTGCCTAGCCAAAGATTGACCATGCTAAGAATCATTTCAGCCTCTTTTCGTTTCATGCTTGCATTGTATCCAACCAGCCAGCGGATTTTGTCCTTATCAGGGGTGTTCATAAAGCCAATTTCCCCCATTAGTAAATCTTTTGGTATCTCACCCATTGCCAGAGCGAGACAAAATATATTTCGCTGAGGGTTATCATTCGGGTTATTTTTAGAGTTTAACTGTCTTTCGAGAAAGGCGAATAGAAAAGAGTCGATGGGGTGGGATTCACTGCGTGGCCGAAATAGACGGATGTTGCCAAGAGGTAACAGTGCCTCGGATGTTCGCGTAATGGTTCCCGCCGTTCGGTCAAAATGAATCTCCGTTTTACGTATCGGAAGTGTGAATACGACCAGAAAAACCAGGCCAGCAACCCAGGCAACGAGTTGATTGGTTATAGGATATTGCTCCATCTGTGTGGCAGCGCCCCAGAAACAGAATGTGGCGGTAATAACTCCAGTAATGGGCACCCACCAGGCTGCTGCAGTCAGGATAAGATGCTGGGGAGAGCTTTCCTTAATGTTCATTGTTTCTTACCCGTGGTAACTGTTGAGGGATATGAATCTAATCTCGGCCAGGTTGTTAATCGAGCTAAGGGTTTAACGTTTAAAAAGTGATATTAGCTGAACAGGGATAGGTATAAAAATCGTCCAGGGGATCCATTGGGCAGCATCTGCCGTTCCGACTGCTGTAATCATTAAATACCATTTTGCTAATTTTTGAATACTTGGCGAGCTATCTAACACTAAGAAACACGGGCCTTAGAATCAGGTAAATCTATCCCAAACCTAATAATGCAATTAGCTTAGTGTTATATCGAATAGTGCACGAGGCGTGCAGAGGAAGCAATTGCTAGAAAATCTTGTGCAGCCAGTATCAGCATTCCTGAAAATAGCTGTGTATGGCAACGAGCAGTTTTTGGACAAGGAGGTCCTTAAGCTGGGAGGCCAGGGATGGCAACGAGCAGTTTTTTGGACAAGGAGGTCCTTAAGCTGGGAGGCCAGGGATGGCAACGAGCAGTTTTTTGGACAAGGAGGTCCTTAAGCTGGGAGGCCAGGGATGGCAACGAGCAGTTGACTTCGCGCTTTGAAAGTTGGACTATCTAGCCATGAATCCTCAGAGTTTATCCGTTCGAATTTTCAGCCGATGCAAGGTCCTTCTTGTGTGGTCTGGGTATGGGCGGTCCAATTCTGGTTTATGATATTTTCGCATTAAAAAATCGCATTTAATAAACTGAATCCCTTAAAGGCCGCTCAATAGATGAGCGGCCTTTTTCGTTTTAGTGACAGGAGAGACTCGTGTCTATTACCGCTGCCTACCTAACCGTGATCGTTATCTGGAGTACAACGCCGCTCGCCATTCAGTGGAGTGGCCGAGGTGTTGGCTATGAGTTTGGCGTGGCCTTGCGTATGGTTATAGGTCTGATCATCCTGTTGCTGGTCGCTCGCCTGTGGCGTCTGCCCCTGGGCTGGGACAGGCAGAATACACGGGTTTATCTGGCAGGCGGCATTCCGCTGTTTCTGGCGATGTCCTGTGTTTACTGGTCGGCACAGTACATTCCTTCGGGCTGGATCTCGGTTATCTTTGGGCTGACCCCTCTGTTTACCAGCCTGTTTGCTGCTCTCATCCTGCGCGAAAGTTCGTTCACGGCAGGCAAGACGGTCGGCATGTTGTTGGGTTTTAGCGGCCTGATCGTGGTATTTGCGGAAAGCCTGGATATGGACCGATACGCCTGGTGGGGCGTGGCCGGGGTGTGCTTCTCTTCCATCGCCCACTCGATGAGTGCGGTGTTATTAAAAAAGCTGAACTCCAGCATCCCGGCGGTATCGGTGACGATCGGTAGCCTGATGGTGGCGACCCCGCTTTTTGTTCTGAATAGCCTGTTCTAGGGCCTGCCGCAATCGATTCCCAGTCAGACGCTGTCGGCGATCGTCTATCTGGCGGTTATGGGCTCGGCGCTAGGGTTCCCGCTGTATTTTTACTGCCTTAAAAAGATGCAGGCGGAGCGGGTTGCGCTGATTACCCTGATCACACCGATCAGCGCCCTGTTGCTCGGGATCTGGTTGAACGATGAAGCGGTCAGCCAGCGCATCTGGCTGGGTGCGGCGCTGGTTATCAGTGGGCTGGCCCTGTATGAGTATGGCAAATACCTGCCCTGGAGCAAGCACTGGAAGCGCTGGAGGCAGAGCCCTTTGTGAACCCCTTATCGGACATCCAGCAAGTTCGGGCGTTGTTTCGAGTTAGCCAAAATCGATCGACTTATTTCTCGGCGACAGATTGACCTCATCGAATACGATGTTGGGGTTGCTGTGCAGTATGTGGAGCAAGGTATCGGCGATATCCTGAGCCTCGATGAAGTTGCTGGCATCAGCACCGGGGCGAAACTTTTGCCGGTCAAAAAAAGGTGTTTTCACCATGCCGGGGTTGATCAGGCTGACCGTTATACCATCTTTGGCGCAGTCCTCTCGCAGCGCTAGCGCCAGGCCGCGCAGACCGAACTTGGCGCTACTGTATAGCGCACCTTTCTTGCCCGCGTTCAGCGCCGACTCGGAGCCTATCAACACGATGCGCCCGGCCTTTTGTTTGCGCATAACCGGTACGACAGCCGTATCCCCTTCGACTGCCATACGACCAGCGTCTTGAAGGCTTGCTCCATCACACACCGCCCTATGTCGATGATTAGCCCCGTTTTCTCGGCGATCGGGATAAACTCTACCGGGGAAACCAGACCCAGCTCCTTGCTTTCCCAACGCAATAAAACCTCACAGCCTCTGATCCGGTGAGAACAGTCAAACTGGGGCTGAAAATTAAGGAAGAACTCCTTTTCAAGCAGTGCGTGATGCAACAGCCTTTCTATATCCAGGTTTCGATCAACCCGTTCCGATATCTCCCTGCCAAAAACAACAACCCCATCGCGGCCACGATCCTTCACCTCGTACATCGCGATATCCGCCTCCTTGATGTATTGATTCGCATCATGGCCCGGCTCATGCAGGATACTGACGCCGATACTGGCGCTGATGTACAGGCTATGCCGATCGATACGGTAAACCGACTTGAGCGATACGCGCAACTCTTCGGCCACACGCATCGCATCGGCCATGCAGCCCTGCTGGCTGTCACTGATGCCTCCGACCAGGATAAACTCATCACCGCCCATACGCGCAATCACGGCGTCTTTGGGTGTATGAGCCAGCATACGCTCGGCCACCTGTTTGAGCATGATGTCGCCCACGTCATGCCCCAGCGAATCGTTGATGGTCTTGAAGTGATCCAGATCGATCAATAGCATATAGCTATAACAGTCATTGCTCTTCAGGCTATTGACGACCTGCTGCACGACCTCAACGAAATAATTTCGATTGAACAGCCCCGTCAGCTGATCATGAGAAGCCTGGTAATTCGTTTTATGTAACAGTTGGTTGCTACTGGAGGCCGCATACAGCAGCACCCAGGCAAACACACCGCCAAAAATGGTCAGCACATAGCCATACCAGCTGCCGATCAACGAGAAAAATACAATCAGAGGAACCATCAGGATATAGATGATGGGGCGATAAAGACGCCGATCACCAAACAGCAGCGAAGAAGCCACCACCGAAGCGCCGATCTGGGTAAAGATGGCGATGTAATGCAAGTCCTTGTCTACCAGAGGGATGAATAGCAGGAAGATTACGGTCCACAGGGAAAAGATAATATAGTAGAAATAAGAAACCGCAGAATACCACTGCTCCAGCTGCTGATGGCTCATACTATCGAAGCTGAAACGTCGATACAGACGAAACCCCCAGGCAGAAACCAGCGCCATGCTGAAATACCAGAGCAGTGCCCGGATCGCCGCATCGTGCAGACTGCCGAGAAAAACATAGCCCATGCCCGGGCCTAGAGACAGACCCAGCATAACCAGAATCTGCTTACGCAGAAACAAATAGTATTGCCTGTTCCTGATCGATTCGATGGCGATATACCTTAAGTTATAGGGCTGTCGTATAGAGCTTGCATTTAACCCTGGTTTTGAATAAATACGCCATATTAAAGGGGCTCAGCCATACGCTGAGCCCTATACAGTTAACTCAGCCCGTTTATTGAGCTAACACCCGGAACTCAACCCTCCGGTTTTTCGCCCGGCCTTCCACCGTTCTATTGCTGACCAGCGGCCTCGACTCCCCATAACCCCTGGCTTCCATTCGATCACTGCTGACCCCGTTATACTGCATATACATCAGAACGCTGTTGGCGCGCACCTCGGAAAGAGCCTGGTTATTCTCGATCTCGCCCTGACTATCGGTATGCGCCTGAATCTCTATGCGCACGCTCGGGAACTTGAGCAGAGACTTCACCACCTCGTCCAGCCGCTTCTTGGAGGCATTGGTCAGATCCGAAGACGCCAGCTTGAAGTTTATGCCTTCAACCCTGCCCTCAAACAGGGCACAGCCCTGTTCGTTCACATCGGCACCGAAGATGGTCGCAGGGCATTGATCCTCAGAGTCATCCACTCCGTCTCCATCACCATCGGCCCCTGCGGGCAACGCTACCACCTCGGTAATCGATTCATCGGCCAGCAGCACACGGAACTCCACCCGTCGGTTCAATGCGCGACCCTCGGGAGTCAGGTTTTCGGCTATAGGACTGGTTTCGCCATAACCTCGTGACACCATTCGATCACGAGCCACCCCTTCGGATTCCAGATACTGCACCACGCTATCGGCTCGCCTGTCGGAAAGCCGCTGATTATTATCCAGCTCACCCTGACTATCGGTATGCGCCTGTACCTCAACCCGGATGCTCGGGAACTTGAGCAGCGCAGCGACCGCAGCATCCAGCTTGCTCTTGGCGCTCGCCGTCAGATCTACCGATGCCAGTTTGAAGTTGATCCCCTCAATCTTCGCCTCGAAGATGGCACAGCCTTTCTCGTTAACATCGGCCCCTTTGATGGTGTCCAGACATTCATCGATATCGTCCTTAACGCCATCGCCATCGCTATCGCCGACACAGCCAAAACGATCGACCCGCAGGCCGGCCCTGGTCGATGGACATTGATCCCGTCGATCCACCACGCCATCGTTATCGGAATCCAGCTCACAGCCCTTTTCGTCAACGACAGCGGTTAACGCGGTTCCCGGACAGGCATCGGACTCGTTCAATACGCCATCGCTGTCGTTATCCTGATTACAGCCCAGGCTATCGACTATGACACCGGCTGCGGTCGATGGGCATTGATCGACACCATCCAGAACGCCATCGTTATCCGAATCCAGCTCACAGCCCTGCTCATTTACGATCCTGCCGGAAGGTGTGTCGGGGCATTGGTCCTGCTCATCCTGAACCCCATCACCATCCGTATCGACCACGGTCCTTACTATCACCGGCACAACAACCGCCGGCATGACGCTGGCAAAACGATAAACCATGCCGACGCTAAACAGCGAGGCATCTCCGCCAAAATTCTGTACCGCCAGACGCAGCGCATAGCCATTTCTCCAGGCATACTCATAGCCCATGCCCAGCACAATCCGCGTCGAATTATCCCCCGAATAGGGAATATTAGCCGAGCTGTCCACCTGCCCCAGGCCCGCCGTCACATAACCGGTCAGACCCAATCGGTCCGTTACATTGGCCTTATAGATATAATAAAGACCATTAATCGCGATCGTCTGAAAATCCACCTCTCCGGACGGCCGCAGGCTGGCAGACCCCAGATCAGACAGGTTCAGCTCCACACTGAAAAACCGATTGAGATCCATGCCTGCAAACAAATGAACACCGATATCGCCGCCATCCTCGACCGAGTAAACACCCCCATCCAGCCTTGGATCCATAAAAGAAAAAACCATGCCGGTACCTAGGTAGATAGGTGAAGGCTCATCTTCAGCCGATATCGAGCCGTCCGTCTGTGCGGTAGCGGCTAGCGACAGCATCGAAAGCGATATCAGCGCGAGTAACATCAATAAAGGACGGGGAGATGAAAATAAAAAACTTATACGCATGAATAAACCTGAAAAACCAGCATGTGCTCGAACGGAAACTGAAACGCAGCATAATAACCCTATTTTAAGGATATGATGAGTTAATTTGTACGTTACAGATTTCCTCTCCGTTTAATTCGCTATACTGCGCCAATTTTATATAGATAATCGAACATGAGCACAGAGCAACAGCTACTAACCCGCAGCAATTCCCAATGTGAGCTATGCAGCGCTAGCGAACCGCTACAGGCCTACCCAATACCCCCCAATTCGAACGGCAGTGCGGATCAGTCCATCCTGCTGTGCGCCAACTGCCGACGGCAGATAGAAAACCCCGAACAGATGGACGCGCATCACTGGCGCTGCCTGAACGACAGCATGTGGAATCCGCAACCCGCGGTACAGGTGATGGCCTGGCGCATGCTGACCCGGTTGCGCGCCGAGGGCTGGCCGCAGGACCTGCTCGAAGTATAGGAAGAATAAACGCTACTCCCCCATAATAACAAGCAGGAAATTCGCCCCATATCCTAGGGCAGTCACTCTCAATTCATGCCCTTTACCTCTCTTCTCGGGGAATGAACCCACGAAATCCATACACTGCCGCGCATCATCAGGTCTTTTCGGTTGTCTGGACCAACAAGTCACCAGGCAACCCGTAAAAGTTGCCGACCAATCGTGAAAGTTGACCTGGAAGAGCGTGGTAGTGCTATGCAAACCAGTCCAGGGCCGGCGAAGCCCGGGCGGCTGGTCGCAAATCCGGCGGTGGCGGCAATGCGCCCTTGGCCTGTAAGTGCCGCAATATCTTGTCGATCACCACCTGATCCTCAATACAGGCAATCACCTTGGCCTCCCCTCCGCACTTCTGGCAGATCGACACATCGATGTTGAACACTCGCTTCAGGCGCTGCGCCCAGGTCATGGCTTTGTGGCGCTGTGCGGGTGTTTTGTCTTCGTTTTGCTCGTGGGGACGGCCCTTGCCGCGTTTTGCTGGCGTCACATCCACCCGGTGTTTGCTGTTGGGCGCGAATATGCCGTGGAACCGGGTCAGGTTGACTCTTGGTTTGGGAACCAGGGCCGCCAGCTTGGCGATGAAATCCAGCGGCTCAAAGATGACGTGCGTGGTTCCATCGCTGTAGGGCGTCTTGAGCTGGTAGCGGATATTGCCCGAGGATGTCAGTGAAAGCCGTTTCTCGGAGACCGCCGGTCTCGTAATGTAACGGCACAGGCGCTCGAGCTTCTGGCGCTCCCAGGCTTGTGCCGCGACCCCGGCATGCAGACTGAATCCGGATTCTTTCGCCACTTGTCCAAACCGGTCATCCTCTTCCCAGGCCGGGATGGTCTGCAGTGTGAATACCTTGCGCCCCTGCTGTGGCCCCACGGCAATGCGATAACTGACCGAGCACCCCAATACCTGTTGCATCGGATCTTCATCGCACTCTTCCAGGTTCAGGTAGCTATTCTCCTCATCGCGCTCGAGGATTCCCTCCCGCTCCAGAAACCCGGCAACCCGGTGGCTGATGGTGTGTACCAGCTCTTTCAGTTCCTGCTGTTCCGGGCCGTTGGTTCGCTGAAACCGTGTTCGACCGTGTTTGGTTTCCGTGTAAACCCCATCCAGGAATAGCATGTGAAAGTGCACATTGAGATTCAGCGCACTGCCGAACCGCTGGATCAGCGTCACCGCACCGGTCTGCGCGGTCTTTCGTGTGAATCCCGACTTCTGAAGCAGATGGAATGATATGGCCCGGTACACGATCCCCAGCACCCGACCCATCAACTCCGGGCGGCTGGCAAACAGAAACCGCAATTGAAACGGAAAGCTTAGCACCCATTGGCGTATGGGTTGTTCAGGCAAAACCTCATCGACAAGCAGTGCGGCGCTCTCCGCCATACGTCGAGCACCGCAGCTTGGACATATACCGCGCCGCTTGCAACTGAACGCGACCAGGTGTTCATGACGGCATTGGGTGCATTGCACGCGCAGGAATCCATGTTCCAGCCGGCCACACTTGAGATACTCCGAGAATTCCTGTTGAACATGGATGGGTAGGGATTTGCCTTGTGTCGCCATGACATCCCTGAACGTCGGGTAGTACTTCTCTACAATCTGGTAAAGAAGTGTCTGTTCCGGTCGGTGGCGTTGGTATGGCGGGCTGGGTGCTGACCGGTCCTTGATCGCTGCATGATGCATGTGACTCTCCTTTCCGTGGAGAGACGAATTTTCTCATAATGTTCTCTATCTGTATAGCGCATAGATCAATTCCTTGAACGACCGGTTATGGCACACTTCTGACATTGCCTACACCCTGTCAGGAATGGCTCTTGTGGGTCGTTATGTTAATCTACACATAACGACCCTTATGTGTAGTTGTCAATTATGTGTAGTAGCAATTCCAGATTGCATATTGGCTTAGAAGTCATAAGGTTCAAGCCAATAGCGATCTACACATAATTATAGTGTTTGCAGGAACTGCATCAACTCATCATTCTGAGGACGGTAGCGGCTCATCTCTATGGAAGGTTCCTCTAGTCTTTCCAGAGCCTTTTGCTTCATCTCCAAATTGGCTTCGACATATCGATGTGTGGTTGTTGTGCTTTCGTGTCCAAGCCACAAGGCAATCACACTAAATGCAACCCCTGACTGAAGCAGGCTCATTGCCGTTGTGTGCCGAATCGTGTGAGGAGAAATTTTTCGTTTCGAGAGACTACTGTCTATTCTGGCTGCTCGATTGACGGCAATATTGAGTCGCTGAGTAACATTAAAACGCGTCATCGCCTGTCCACACCTATTCGGCAGTAATGCTGAACCTGTTCCCAGCATCGGGTTGCGCCGCAACCAAATTCGTATTATTTGAACGGTACTCTTCCATAAAGGTGTTGAACGCTGTTTACGCCCCTTGCCATGTAGGTGCACACAAGCTGTTCCCTCTAAAACAACATCACCAACTTGCACACCGATTATTTCTGAAACACGCGCTCCCGTATTGTAGAGCATGGTGAGCAGTAAGTGATCACGTTGAGATGTCCAGGTTTCACCGGGTTGTCCGAGTATTGCTAACATTTCTTCTCGTGAGAGAAAATCAAGCATTGGCTGCTCAAAACGTTTCATGGGTATACCCAAAGCTCGTTCAATAATATGCAGTGAAGAGACATCACGCCTTGATGCATAATGCAAAAATGCGCGTAATGCAGCTAGTCTCAGGTTACGGCTACGCACTGAATTATGCCGATCCTGTTCCAGATGATTTAGGAATGCCAGAATTAAATTAGGTTCTATATCAGCCAGATTTAGTTCTGTCGGTGCTTTCCCCAGATACTTGTGGGTAAAGCCAAGAAACAACATCATGGCATCCCGATAAGAAGCAATCGTGCATGGACTCAGGGCTCGTTGCGTCACTAAATATTCAGTAAAGAAGCGCTGAACCAATGATGCAAATGATATTTGTTGTGCCAGTGTGTTAGGCATGATCCACCTCCGGCAAGTGTGTAAATGCTTCAAACTTATTTCCCGCTAACGCCATCAATTCAGGTACGCCGGTAAGATACCAGTAGGTGTGGGTGATACATGCATGGCCGATGTAAGTTGATAGCGCTAATATTTTTTGATCAATATCCATATTTTGAACATGCCAACGCATCACACGGTGGACAACAAAGCTATGCCTTAAATCATGTATACGTGGAGCATCGTGAGCACCTCGATTTATCCATTCTAATTGGTCGCGTAGGCCAGAGAAGACACGGTGAACTTGCCTCAGACTCAACGACTGCCCCAGATGCTGTCCACGGGAACCCACGAAGAATGGTGTTTCATCAGTATCATCTATGTATGAATTACGTAGTGAGCTGTACCGCCTTAATGCTTCAGTAGTGGTTGGGTGTAGAGGCACATAACGTGATTTTCCAAACTTAGTTTGTCGTATAGTCAGCTGGCTATTCTTAAGGTCAACTTCAGTATTTAACAGATGAACTGCTTCAGAAACACGAATCCCGGTGGATGCAATGAGTCCAAATAAAGCTTCATAGGTTGCTCCACGTAATCCACCGAGAGGATTGAGTTGGCGTGCAGCTGTTAGTAAATCCATGATCTCACCTTCAGTATAAATATGGGGTGCCAGTCTTGGAGGGATTTTGCCGAAAATAGTATCGTCAGGGACTTCAGTGTATGGATCAAACTGTTGCAGATAGCGAACAAATGGTCGTAAGCTTTTCAGTCTTCTCGCCCAGGTTGCAGGATTATGACTATGACCTTTATCCTTTCGTGCCCAGCTATAATCGATAGTTACGCTGAGCAGTTACAAATAGGGTTTCAATAAAATCAATGACTTACGTTGCGTCAATGCGTCCCATCTGCTTCATATTAGGGGGCACATATATATTTAGCCATAGGCAGGGTCTATTTAGTCTTCTCTGGATACTATCTGCTCAAGCTAGGTGGTTGAGTTGCTGACGTATTATTTCAATCATTCACCTGATTTCATTGTTGGAAACAGATTCCAGACCGTGGAAATTGAGATGCAGAAAGATCAGATTAAACCGAACTGTGCTGAATGCCGCTATCTTGGTGATGGTGCATGGTGCCAGGCGTTAGAACACAATGTATCCGGTAGCAGGCATATCAGGCGGTGTGAGGAATTCATTTTTGACAAGCCTAATCCAAAGCCTGTCAGGAAAGGTCATGAACAGTCGTCAGGACTCGTACAATGCGTTAAATGCCAATACTTTATACCGTGGGGTGATTGTGAGTACGGACACTCAGAACTGCACAGGCTGGAGCCTAGAATATGGCGACGTTGCTCTGATTATAACGAGTCAGAATTTAACGGCTGTTGTAATGACTGTATCCATGAGGTCAAAAGCTATTGCACTCTAGCTGAGCATCCTGTTACTGGAAAATACGATCCAATTGCTTGCCAGTATTTCATTCAAATTAAGGCTTAAAGTTTTGTATCAAGGGAGTTATCGCTTGTCTAAACAAACAAGTAAATTAATCAATATATGACTGGGAACGGCTGAATAGCAGACGCGCTGAATTTTCCTCTATATAAACTCCTATTTTGGGCATAACACTCATAATAGTCATTTTAATAGTGTAGTGGCCTTATCCTTATGTATCTAGGCGGTTATGTCGCCAGGCGATTTCGCATTTAAGTAGTATTTTGCGCAAAGTTATTCAGAGACAGAATTCAAATGGGAGAGGTCAATTCCTGAAAGCTTACGTTCTAAAGCAAAAAGGTGACAAAACACCGAAATGGCGCCACTAGGGTATGACCTGAATATGCTTGTTAAAATGTCGCTACCATTTTGATCAAGTTGGCAAGAATGTCTCATATTACACTTCAGATGTGCCCAGAACATCACACATAAATTCTTCGGGCCTGCGAACAACCCTATTTGGGATAGATCCGGATAGCTTTTCGACTTGCGTTAAGAGATATTTGGTGTCAAACCTGTCTTCACAAAAAATTGTGGCGCCTTCATCGAACAAGCCGCTCTTTCGATGCCATAAATTATTCGTTATTAATTTCGAGCCTAATGCCCTGACTTCTACCGAACGCATTGTGCAACCTGTTTGTGCTGGATGTGCATAATCAATCGTAAATTCGGAAGAAGAAAGTATTTCCTTAAACCGTTTGTAGGGCAGTGGCTTCCAATGGATATGTCGACGTAATTTCCAATAAGAGTAGGGGTGATGCAAAAAATTGCTCAAAAAGCTAAGCAAATCTTTTTCGTATAGATAAATGAAACTATCTTCACGGCCCAATGTATCCAATATCCGTTGTATATATGCTAAACGATTTGAATGATTACGCATGATTGCGTTAAATCGATATCTTATTGATGTAACTTTTGGAGTTGGGTCACAGTCAGCAAAAAGTTCGATTAGAGGCCATCCATTCTCTAAGGCATCTCGCGGATCAAATGTCGAGACCCGGTCTACAAAATGGCTCCAGCGTTTCACAGCGGGGTCGTAGGCAAGAGCATCGTAATGATAGCCGACGATTCGGCTAGCATATCTTCTTAGGTCAGCAATAAGTTCTTTTCCGATTCCGCGTCCTTTTATGATTAGTATTAAATCCCAATGTTTGTCTCTCAAAAAACGTGATCGAATAGTGCGTCGGGTCCACCACCGTCCAAAATCCATATCAAGTTTACTTAATACCTTGCCAAGTGGATTATTGGGGTAATCGTCATTGGAAAGTGTCACAGAATAACCCATTTGCTCAAGAGTGGAGCAAAATATCTTCGGATAATGAAAGAGAGTGGTAGGCATTATTAGCAAACATGTTTTAGAAACCTCTGGCGGGCTTCTATCATATTTTGATCTGCCAGCTATATCCATATTCATTTAAGGTGTACCAATACCCATCGTTTCAATTAATCCTTTTATGTTTCTACTTCAAATTATGTACTACTAATATAACCGCTAGATTGATGAACTCTCGTGCAATCTCATCATCCAGAACTAACTACGCTTCCGAAATATTCTCTGCCCCAGAAATGTTGACCTAGGATATTCTAGAATAAATTTTATAGTATCAGCTTTTAATCTCATACCTCGAGTTAAATTATATATATCTACACTGGTAAATCTAGGTATCTTCGTAAAGAAAACTATAATTTACGCACCTTGTGAGCCTTTTGCAAAACTCTAGAAACCAGTGAATTTATTAGCCAGAAGGGCTAAAAAAAGAAGAAGTGCCTGATCCCATTTGTTAAAATGGGATTCACTACAAAAAGGTTAAAACCCAATGACAAATCAGGCTCCAAGCTCTCAGGCACCCCTATCATTATCCAGTATCTGGCATCATTTTCAAGGCCATCTTTTCCCCTGGATGCAGGAAGAACTCCCGGAGCTGACCCGGAAACAACAGCAATTAATTGAAGTCCTGGAAATTGCACAACTTGAAACCCATCTACCTTATCAAGGTCAGACACCAGGACGACCTCAAAAAAGTCGTGAATCTATCGCTCGTGCCTTTGTCGCTAAAGCGGTCTATAACATGGGCACCACGGAGATTTTATTAGACAGGCTGAATTCTGACATGTCGCTCCGTCGAATCTGTGGCTGGGAGAAAAGAAACGACATACCCAGTCACTCCACCCTTTCACGAGCTTTTGCTGAATTTGCTGACACTAAGCTGACCCAGCGAATTCATCAAGCGATTATAACTCAGCATCTTGGAGATCATCTGATTTATCATATCTCAAGAGATTCAACGGCCATAATCGCTCGGGAAAAACCCGAAGTGATCCGCAAAAAAGAATTCGTAGGCCCCGTTCAACCGGTTAAAAGAGGCCGTCCAAAAAAAGGAGAAACCCGGGTTAAACCGCTAACACGAATAGAAAAACAAAGTGCCGGTATGACCTTAGCCGAAATGACTGCAGATTTACCAAATGCCTGCAACGTAGGTACTAAGCGAAATAGTAAAGGATATAAAACCAGCTGGACTGGTTACAAATTACATATTGATGCCTCCGACGGTGGCATACCGATCAGCTGTCTACTCAGCTCAGCATCACTGCATGATAGCCAGGTGGCCATACCCTTAGCAGAAATGACCAATCAGAGAGTTTCAGGCTGTTATGACTTAATGGATGCGGCCTATGATTCGCCATTAATCAAAGCACATAGCCGAACATTAGGTCATGTTCCATTGATTGATGAGAACCCGCACACTAAAAAACGCAAGGCAGAAATCAAACAGGAACAAAAAAGTAAACGCCATGCCGGGTATAAAACAGCTGAGGATATTCGTTACAATGAGCGCAGTACCGTCGAGCGAGTTAATGGCCGACTTAAAGATGAGTATGGTGCACGAATGGTTCGAGTCAGAGGGCCTGAAAAGGTAATGACTCACCTGATGTTTGGTGTGATTGCGCTAACAGTAGACCAACTGATGAGATGTTTAGTCTGAATCGACTAAAGGAATCGCTTCTCAGTAGTTTATAGGTGAACACAGGCTCACAACGGGCAGGTAGGCCAGAAATCCAGGAAATTGGGTAAAAGGTAGGGAAATTAATGGTTCCATAGTGGAGTTAGCAAAGAAAATGAGAACAATTCTCAACCAGAGCTGCTATCTACGGATATCAGCAACTTCTCTAAATAGTTTTGCAAAAGGTTCTAGTTTCTGCGCTTAATCAACCTCTGACCCGCCTGATCGTTTTACTCGAAAGCCTGCAATCTCCGTTGCTACTGCTTTTTCGGGTCTGGGTTGCGGAAGTCTTTTTTACCTCTGGACTGCTTAAAATCAATGACTGGGAACAGACCCTGCTACTGTTTGAATACGAATACAGTGTGCCATTGTTACCGTTTGAACTCGCCGCCTACCTCGCCACCTTTGGTGAGCTGCTGTTACCGGTGATTCTGGTGCTGGGAATCGGCACGCGACTGGGTGCGATAGCGTTATCGCTCCTGAATATCGTTGCTGTAGTGGCCTACTATGCCACACTCGCAAAAGTGGGCCAGTTGACTCCGCATATCTTCTGGGGTGCGATGCTGCTGACCAATATCATCTTCGGCCCAGGCTTCTTTTCGCTGGATCACTGGTTGAAAACTAAAGTTGGTTCGGGGAATTGATCCGGGAACCTCTGATCAATTCAGAGCTTTCTAGGGTTGGTCAGGGCGCAGGGATTCTGATTAAAGCAGACTTCCGGTGTATCTTCGGAGTGCCGACTGCAGGCTACTTCGGTGTTTTAACTAATTAGCGCCTTAACCACACTGCCACCAGTCCACGCCTCTGCAACCCCTGATGATCTTTATTGTTTGAAGCTTCGCTGCCGAACCATTCGGCGCGTTGCATGCCCCCCTTTCCCTCTTCGGCCTCTGCAGCAGGATGGATGTCTGGATAAGTCGTTACTGAAGTTTCTGGATTTTTTGTGGTTGATTTCGACATTTTTCCCTCTGTCTTATATCTGGTTTATCGCAACAGGTCTAACAGCTTCTTTTTCAAAAAATTTTGTAACTGCTCAGCGTAACTATCGATTATAGCTTATACCTCACTGAACAAACGAAGGTAATTTCCCCTCAAAAACGAGCCTCAGGGCCAGTGATGCACTCACTTTCTGCTTTCGGCAGGTAGAAAGATAACCGCGAACTCGGCAGAATATTTTTGCACCTTCTTCACTACGAAAGCAGCCTGATATCTTCTGCTGAACCTTGGTCATACGAATATCATTTTCACCCAGATTATTAGTGAAAGGCACCAGCGGATTATCCATGAAGCGCAATACATCGTCTTCATAGCTGGATAATCGTTCCAGCAAGTTTCTCGCTTTGCTCCGTTTAATGCGACCTCGCTTTGCTTTTCCCGGCGGAGTATCCGGTGGAGGGCATTCAATCTCAGCTTGTTTCAATAAATCCCGGTATTGTTGCCGGTAAACTGCCGCCTCCTTCTTTGTTAACGAGCCTCCGGCATCATCGACGGCTTGATTGATGGTTTTCAGTAGCTGCTGCATCTCCTTTGCCCATGACTGCTGATCCTGCTCCCAGGCACACTCCAATTCTCTGAGGTGATGTGCGTTACATAACGCATGCATAAAGTCATAACGGTAATAAGGCTTCCAGTGATCGTGACAAAGGATGCCCTGGTAGCGAGGAAGAATACCGATTTCATTCATGGCTTCGGTACCGCGTTTTTGATGCGGATAAAAATGCGTCCAGCTTGGGTTTGAAGCACAATGTAACCAATGACGTTTTCCATTGATATTAATGCCGGTTTCATCGGCATGCGCGATGCTCGCCTGGGCCAGCTGATCCTTACTGATCTGTTCAAAATCAGCGAGTTGCTTGAACGCCTGCAGATTAAAATTGAACAGCGAGCCTTCACTGATAGGGATCTGGCATTGATCAGCAAAATACGCCTGTATGCGGTTGTAAGGCAGCAGTTGATACTGTGACAGATAAACCGCATGGGCTTTGATTTGATTGCCGTACTGCACGGCCTTGGTAACCCCTTCTGGGAACTGGGCAACGAAGCGCTGTCCCTGCTCGTTTCCAAGGACCTCCGCCTGATATTCTGTCACGATGCGAGAGATATCGATATCGAAGACCTGCCGGGTTTCGAAACCCAGCTGATGGTACTGTCCTTTTGGTAAGGTGCGGCGATCAATGCTCAAGATTTCTATTTCATCAGGGTCGTCTATTCTCTGCAGGGTTTTACCCACATGCCCTGATTGTGCCCCAGAAGGTTTGCCTGACTTTACACGGCTTGATTTCAGCCGGTTGGGGTCACTTGAAGGCGGCTTGCTGCTGTTTTTACTGTTGAGTGTGGCACGATTAAACAGTAGCGTCATCACCAATAAAAGCACCTCCATAGAAGATCTCAGTGCAGGCGATAAATCGGTCTCACTGTTAATCAGCTCTCTGGCATTATTGATGGCAGCTTCAACATCAATCGAATCTATTTTCACTAATCATAACCACGCGTTTTACTATAGGCATATTATCGCACGGGTTTTCAGGAGCGTTTTTTTCGCTTTGTAAGGCTCTGTAAGGCGTTAAAATAAATCAGATTTAAACGGGGTCATTGCAAACAATGAGGTGGCTTTCCGGTCAGTTTAGCCAGGCTGATCCATCTAATAAGACGAAGCTTGCAACAGCCATGGATTTAAAGAAAAATGCACTAAAACCCTGTCAAGCTGTTTTTTCTATTATTTACGCTGAATAGTTACAAAATTTTTAAGATAGATATTTTTAACTGGCTTCAGAAAGTTCGTTTTGAGCCTTCACGGTTTCTGTGGTCATACCGTCCCAGATTGTAGCGATGGTTTCATCAAATAAATCGGGTAGGCTCATATCGATTACACCATCCAGCCTGAGATGAATCAATCGGATGGCGGGTCCAAATATAGAGGCAGAGGCAACCCAGCTATTACAGTTCCGGATCACACCTTCATCGATACCGCGTTGAACAATGTCGCGCATTTTCTGGAACGGTTCGCCACAGCAAATGGGTTTTTCATCAATGATGAATTCACCATGTTTTGCGTGCAGCACATAAGCAATGATATTGCTTCTGGTTTCGGTGTATTCGAAAAGTAATTCAATGACACGGTTGCATTGTTGGATAGTAGTAAGGTTTTCTGCAATGACTGAATCGACCATTTCATTCATTTCATTGAGTAAATGATCGTATAACGCCTTAGCGATACCTTCTTTGCCGCCGAAATGATTGTAAATAGATCCAATACTGACTTTTGCTTCTTTCTGAACTTCATGGATGGAAACATTGTGGTAACCCTTTGCGACATACAAATCGAGAGCAGCCGTAAGAATACGGCAATCAATTGGTTCCGGTGAAGGTACTTCACGAGTTAAATAAGGCATTTTTTTTCATTATAAAGTATGGGTTAGTGTCCATTCTACAGCTGATTTTAGTAGTTTAAAATAAATTGTAATTGACAGCAATGAATATTCATTCTATTTTATATAAGAATAGCTTATATTCTTAACCTCACTTGTAAATATAAGAAAATTAAGATAAGCGGTGTTTTATTTTGTGTTGCTGTATCCAGCCTTTCACTAATAAACATAAGCTTTTGAATCCAAAGAACTTTGTTTCTTGCTTGTTACAGGCTTTAAAGATGATGTCAGTAGTAATTCAGTCAGAACAGTGTCCGATGGAAATAAATTTATTATGCAATTCAACAGTTTTTAACCAAATCTAAATCAGTTAGGAGATCAACATGAAAGCAAGAGCAGCGGTTGCGTGGGCACCTAAGAAACCCTTATCCATCGAATTGATTGATGTTGAAGGCCCCAGGGAAGGAGAAGTTCTGTTAAAAGTGATTGCATCCGGTGTCTGTCATACCGATGCCTTCACCCTGTCGGGTGACGACCCTGAAGGTGCTTTTCCCTGTGTGCTCGGGCACGAAGGCGGTTGCGAAGTGGTCGAATGTGGCCCGGGGGTTAAAGACCTGAAACCGGGTGATCATGTGATTCCGCTGTACATTCCAGAGTGTGGCGAGTGTGATCATTGTAAATCGACCAAGAGTAACCTGTGTCAATCGATTGCCGGTACCGTATGGACCGGATATATGCCTGATGGTACACGTCGTTTTACGCAGAATGGCAAGGATATTTTTCATTACATGGGATGCTCTACATTTTCTGAATATACCGTGGTACCTGAGATTGCTCTGGCGAAAATTAACAAGGAAGCTCCACTGGATAAGGTTTGCCTGCTGGGCTGTGGTGTCACTACCGGTATCGGCGCAGTGCTGAATACGGCCAAGGTTGAGCCGGGTTCAACGGTCGCGGTATTTGGTCTGGGCGGGATTGGGCTGTCCTGTATTCAGGGCGCGGTGATGGCGGGCGCTGAACGTATTATTGGTATCGATATAAACCCGGATAAATTTAAATTTGCTAAACAGTTGGGCGCTACCGATTTCGTCAATCCTAAAGAAATCGACGGATCATTTGTTGAGTACATGCAGGACACCTTTAACGGTGGCCCAGATTATTCATTTGAATGTATCGGTAATACCCATGTCATGCGTGATGCGCTGGAATGTACTCACATGGGATGGGGTGTTTCGACGGTGATTGGTGTGGCTGGTTCTGGACAGGAAATATCAACACGTCCTTTTAATCTGGTCGTTGGCCGCACCTGGAAAGGCACCGCATTTGGTGGTGTTAAGGGTCGTACAGAATTACCCGGATATGTTGATCGTTATATGAATGGTCAAATTGAACTGGATAGTATGGTGACTCATACCATGCCGCTGGAAGATATCAATCGAGCTTTTGATTTGATGCACTCTGGTGAAAGCATTCGATCTGTCATCATTTTCTAGAGTACTGAGAGATTATATCCATGAAACAGATTGAATCAGTTAAAGAATTTGGTGGTTATCTGAACCGATACCAGCATGATTCCAGCAGTTGTCACTGTGTGATGACTTTCTCCGTGTATTTACCGCCAGCAGCAGCACAGAAAAATGTTCCAGCTGTTTACTGGTTGTCTGGCCTCACCTGTACCGATGACAACGTGCGTACCAAGGCAGGTGCGCAGCGCTATGCCGCTGAGTTGGGTATTGCATTGATCATGCCTGATACCAGTCCTCGTGGTGATGATGTGGCGGATGAGCCAGAACGTTACGACCTGGGCAAAGGCGCTGGATTCTACGTGAATGCCACCCAGCAGCCCTGGGCGTCGCATTATCAAATGTATGACTATGTGACCAAAGAGTTACCAGCGCTGATCGAACAGGAGCTACCGGTAATACCCGGTCTCAAATCTATCACCGGGCATTCCATGGGAGGGCACGGTGCGTTGATTTGTGCGCTTAAGGAAGCTGGGGCTTTCTGTTCGGTGTCTGCTTTTTCTCCCATTAATCACCCTTCTGTTTGTGGTTGGGGGCAGGGTTGTTTTGGCGCTTATCTTGGGGATGATCAGGATGACTGGAAAGCTTATGATGCCACTGAATTGATACTGCAGGGTGCCGAGAAATTACCCATGCTTATCGATCATGGAACAGGTGATGAATTTCTGGAAGATCAATTGTATCCACAGGATTTATTGGCAGCATGTAAGCAAACAGATTTTCCGGTAAATCTGCGCATGCAGGATGGCTATGATCATAGTTATCATTTTATCGCGACATTTATCGGAGAGCATCTAGCTTTCCATGCGCAACATTTAACCGAGTAAAGCCCAAGAACCTGACGATATTCAGGGGTTACCTGTTAACCCCTGTATTTTCTTTTAATGCGTGATGTATTACCGACGAGAATGAATCAATGTTCGTTGTTAGCCGACAGTGCTCATTAAAAGTCAGAAGGTGAATGACTCCTTACTGGTAGCGGTCGTTTATGATCACTGAGCTTTTGTCTCTGGCGCAGCCAAAAACAGCCATTTGCAGTATGTTATTATCATCGAATGAGTCGAGCGTATTGTTATCAGTGTTATCGCCCAAAGACGGCCTGTGTATGTGGCAAGATCAAGCTAATTCATAACAAGCCTAGAATTATCATATTGCAGCATAAGGATGAAGTTCGTCATCCTAAAGGTAGTGCAATTATTGTAGATTTATCATTGCAGCAATGCATTCGATATGTTGGTGAGGATTTTTCTTATCACCAAGAACTAAATCAAGTGCTTAAGCATAATTTAAATAAAGTATTTCTTGTATTTCCGGCTGAAAATGCATGGTCATTAAATTTATTTAAGCAGAGGTATACTATCGAAGGTAGTGCTCTTAGTCAGTATGTCTTTATATTCATTGATGCGAGTTGGCGTAAAGCTAGAAAGATATGGCTATTATCAACTAATTTGCACGAGTTGACCGCTATTGAGCTAGATAAGCTTGAAAAATCGAATTATAGGATTAGGAAAGAACCAAGGCCGGGATTGGTTTCAACCCTGGAATCAATTGTGAGCTTACTGTCTTGTCTGGAGTCAGAGCCTGATAAATATCAGCCCCTGTTAGAAATATTCAATGAAATGATAGATCATCAAATTAAAAGTATGGGGGATGCGGTTTATCAAAGAAACTATAAGCCATGATTGGCTGTGCATTTTCATAGGCTGTTGTAACAGGCCATTTCGCTTCGACTTTATTAGTCGCCCACGTGCCAGCAGCAATCAAAAGGTAGAGCAGCTCAAAAGCGGTAGTTCAACGTTACGGAATTGATTTCATAGGTGATAAGGCGCTAGTCGCATTTCCTAACGAAACAGGAAATCAATTCACATTAAAATTTTCTGAAACCGTGCTGTGTATCGTATTAAGAGAATACCGAAGAACAGATGAATTTCGGTTTTGTCATCGAGGATGATAGTCTCTGCAACGCCTTTTTTCACAGCCCTAATTCAGGCACCGTAAGGTATAGACTCGAGACGAGTTTGCCTTATGCTTTATTAATCAAGGCAGATACACCGTTGCAGTTATAGATAAGTTTTCTGATCACTGCACAGGAGTCAGGCGCAGTTGTGACGAAGTTTGGCTTTTATAAAAACTTTAACTAAATTAAACGATAACATGTACCCATTAGATACCCTTGTAACCCCGGACAACCGCCGTCAGCAGTTAGTAGCGGAATATAACCGGGTGCGCCAGTTCTCCGAAACCCTGTGTGCACCGCTACAACCTGAAGACTATCAAATACAGTCGATCATACAGACCAGTCCGCCGAAATGGCACCTTGCGCATGTTAGCTGGTTTTTTGAGGCCTTCCTCCTACCCAAATTCAAGCCGGGCTACCAGGTCTTTAATACAGACTACGATCATATCTTCAACAGCTACTATTACACTCATGGACAGATGCACCCGAGGGCGCAGCGCGGCATGCTGGCCAGGCCGACGGTAGATGACGTTTATCGTTATCGCGCGCATGTCGATGCACAGATGTGCGAGCTGATCGACAGCATCGACGAGGATGTGTGGCAGGAGTTAGCTTTCTATGTTGAACTCGGCATAAACCATGAAGAACAACATCAGGAATTGATGCTGATGGATATCAAGCACAACTTTTCTGTCAATCCGCTAAAGCCGTCCTACCGGACTGACCTGGAGCCGCGAAACGGAGCGTTTGCAAGGCCTATGCGTTGGATAGAGCGTAGCGGTGGTGTCTATCAAATCGGAAGTGAACAGGACAACTTTGCCTACGACAACGAGACCCCACGGCATGATGTACTGCTTCAGCAGCACCGGCTTGCGGACCGACTTGTCACTAACAATGAATACCTGGAGTTCATTGAGGACGGCGCGTATCAAAACCCGGCGTTGTGGATGTCGGACGGCTGGGCATTGCTGCAGCGAGATCAATGGACGCATCCCCTTTATTGGCAGTTCGACGAGCATGGCTGGAGTGAGTTCACTCTGGGCGGTTTGCGTAATCTCGATCCATTGCAGCCGGTATGTCATATCAGCTACTACGAGGCCGACGCATATGCACGTTGGGCCGGTAAAAGGCTACCGACGGAAAGCGAAATGGAGTGCCTGCTCGCTGAGCTACCGGTCAACGGCAATTTCTGCGACAACGATATCTTGCATCCTGCCCCTGCCCTGGATACCGGGCAATGGTATGGCGACCTGTGGGCCTGGACCGCATCACCGTATACGGCTTATCCTGGGTTCAAACCACTGGCCGGTTTTATCGGTGAATATAATGGCAAGTTTATGTCCAACCAGATGGTACTGAAAGGAGGTTGTTGCGCAACGCCGCGCGGCCATACACGCGCCAGCTATCGTAATTTTTTCTATCCAGATGAGCGATGGGCATTTACCGGTCTTCGACTGGCGGATGATGCCTGATGCAAAAACATAACATAACATAGCATGAGCACGGGCCGAGGAAATGAACGGCTTCAACGGGTCGATTGCGCTAGTTTAGGGTGTATTGTCGAATGGCCGTTACCTGGAAGCCGCCATTAACCTATCCATCTCAATTGGCTCTGTCGTGTTGTTAGCCGCCTTTGCAAGAAGTCGAAAAACCCAAGTCGTGAAAATACCATGTATTCGTAGATTCTTGATTTAACTATAAGGTAATTCAGGTATTTGTGTGTCTCTACGGGAGTAGCAGCATGTCTCGCAACTCTGTGTTAATCCGGCTATACGGTAACATCTCACTACTTAAAGGCGTAACGAATATATACTCGATCTAAGGGGGAATTAAGCTTAAGATTGGATCACTTTTCGATATAACCTTAATTCGGCTTTATAGGAGTTTCACACATGGCATCAAGAACCTTCACGCTTACCGATAACAGTAATAATAAATCAATCGAACTACCCGTGCGGCAGGGAACTCAGGGGCCGCCTACGATTGAGATTTCATCGATCTACAAAGAGTTGGGGGTATTCACCTACGACCCTGGTTTCATGGCTACGGCAAGTTGCCAAAGTACGATAACCTATATAGATGGTGAGGCGGGTGTCCTTGAGTACCGGGGGTACCCGATAGAACAACTGGCTGAGCAGAGTCATTTTTTGGAAGTGGCCTACCTGTTGCTCAATGGCGAATTGCCCAGTGCGCAGAAAATGGGTGAATTTGAAGACATCATTACCCACCACACGATGATTAATGAGACTCTGAAACGCCTGTTCAATGGCTTTAACTATGATGCTCACCCAATGGCGATCATGACCGGTGTCGTCGGTTCACTATCTGCCTTTTATCATGATTCACTCGATATCCATAATCCGCGTCATCGTGAGATTTCTGCGCACCGTTTGATTGCCAAGATGCCCACCATCGCCGCGGCCTGTTTTAAGCACAGTAAAGGCGAGTCTTTTGTCTATCCACGCAACGATCTGGGCTTTGCGGCCAACTTCCTGCACATGATGTTCGCTACGCCCTGTGAAGAGTACGTGCCAGACCCTATTGCGATTAAGGCGATTGATGTCCTGTTCATGCTGCATGCGGATCACGAACAGAATGCCAGCACATCAACCGTACGATTGGCCGGGAGTTCTCAGGCCAACCCATTTGCCTGTATTGCAGCAGGTATTGCTTCGCTTTGGGGGCCGGCGCATGGCGGCGCCAATGAGGCGGTCCTCGATATGCTGGAGACGATTGGTGACGTCTCGCAGGTAGACAAATTTATCCTTAAGGCTAAAGATAAGAACGACCCCTTTCGACTAATGGGTTTTGGTCACAGGGTGTATAAAAATCATGACCCCAGAGCGCGTATCGTCCGTAAAGTGAGCCACGAGGTTCTTGCGAGCACCGGCCATGCGGATAGCCTATTGATGGAGTTGGCGTTAAAACTGGAAGAGATTGCGCTAAAGGATGAGTACTTCATTCAGCATAAGCTTTACCCTAATGTCGATTTTTATTCCGGCATTATCTACCGCGCACTGGGCATACCGAATAATATGTTTACGGTGATGTTTGCGATTGCTCGAACCGTGGGCTGGACTGCTCACTGGATGGAGATGATTGGTGATTCAGAGTTAAAAATTGGACGTCCGCGTCAGGTCTATGATGGGGCTAATCCGCGGGATTATGTGTCTGTAAAAAAGCGCTAGATTTTGGATTGCGGAGGGCCTGTGACTGATCTATCTGGCTAGGTAGTTTCAGCTAGGTTCTGTGGGATTTGCGGTGAAAATAATATGATAAAGCTCGCCTCCAAATTCCATCGTATCTCCCGAGCACATTTTTTTTCTGCGACGCGTTTCGACCGCACCATTGACCTTGACCTGTCCCTGATCGATAACTAGCTTGGCTTCTCCGCCACTGTCGATCAAGCCTTCAAACTTGAGAATCTTGTATAACTCGACCGGTTCCTTATTGATGCTGATTTCATTCATGCTGGATTATTTCTAGTAACTGCGTTCAACAGCATAATCTGCCAGAAACAGTAATGCCTGCTTTGCTCCAGATTCGGGCAGTATCGATAAGGCCGCTTTAGCCTGCTCTGCATGTTCGATGGCCTGTTGATGGGTGTATTTAAGTGCGCCTGTTTGCGTGATTGCTACAGTGATTTCTTCGATATGTTCCAGACCGCCGTTTTCAATCGCGCTGCGGATTAACGCTTGCTGCTCTTCGGTTCCGTGTTGCAGGGCGTAGATCAGTGGCAAAGTTGGCTTGCCTTCTGCCAGATCATCGCCGACATTTTTGCCCAGTTCTTCGCTACTGGATTCATAATCCAGTGCATCATCGACCAACTGAAATGCGATACCGAGGTGCTTGCCGTATTCACCTAAAGCGCGTTCTATCGTGTCGCCAGATTGAGTGATCAGCGCAGCGATCTTACAGGCGGCTTCAAACAGACATGCGGTCTTGCTGTAGATGACGGCATGGTATTTTTCTTCGCTGGTATCCGGGTCGTTGATGTTGAGTAATTGTAAAACTTCGCCCTGCGCGATGGTGTTGGTGGTATCCGCCATCAGATTCATGATGTCGAGCGATTCAGCGCGTACCATGAGCTGGAATGCACGCGAGTAGAGATAGTCCCCGACCAGTACTGCGGCTTCGTTGCCCCAGATCGAGCTGGCGGTTTTCTGTCCGCGACGCATATCAGATTCATCCACCACATCGTCGTGTAATAAGGTGGCGGTATGGATGAACTCTATAATTGCCGCCAAAAGGGCATCATTCTCGCCATGATAATGTAGCGCTTTCGCGGCCAGCATTACCAGCATTGGGCGCAATCGTTTGCCACCGCTATGGATAATGTGACTGCTCAGCTGATTGATCAGTACAACGTCTGAGCTCAGGTGCTGCTCAATCACGGAGTTAACGCGAGCCATGTCAGGCTCAACGAAGCTGCGCAAGCTCGATGCAGTGAAAGCCTGTTCTGTTTTGAGATGGGTATTGTTCATGTGGGACGGTAGCTGTGAAACTTAGTGTGATTTGAAGCTCGGCATTCTAGCAAAAAAAAGGGCGGAAAATCCGCCCTTTTTTGCACATGGATGTGTTTATACCCGGAGGGCAAGGATGCCCTTGGAGGGTATTTGATCTAAAACCAGGTGGTTTTTTATAGAGACTGATAATAATCGATCAGAATCTTGGCCACTTCAGGGCGTGAAAACTCTTTTGGCGGTGCTTCGCCATTACCCAGCATTTCGCGAACCTTGGTGCCAGATAAAAGTACGAAATCATCTTTTTGATGATCTGGTGCTTCACACATCATGACCACTTTATCCAGTTTTAACGACCAAGCAGTGTGATCTGCATTGAATATTTCAATCTCCATAGCCCCTGCTGGAACTTCGTCATCAAAGATAGTTTGAGCATCGAATGCGCCGTAGTAATCGCCCACACCAGCATGGTCACGACCAATAATGAAGTGTGTAGCGCCCATGTTTTGACGGAAGTAGGCGTGCAACACAGCTTCACGAGGGCCGGCGTAGAGCATGTCGAAACCATAGCCTGTTACCATTGCAGAATTCGGTGGGAAGTAAACTTCAACCATCTTGCGGATCGCAGCATCTCGAACCGGTGCAGGGATATCGCCTTCTTTAAGCTTGCCTAACAGCATGTGGATGACAAGTCCGTCGCAGCCCAGTCTTTCCATGGCCATGTGGCATAGTTCTTCGTGTGCCAGATGCATCGGGTTACGGGTCTGGAATGCGACAATCTTTTTCCAGCCTCGCTCTGCGATATCATTGCGAATCTCTACCGCCGTGCGGAAAGTGTCGGGGAAGTCATCCTGAAAATAGCTGAAATGCAGGACATCAATCGGACCAGACACTGCAACACGACCTTGGCCATTAAAAGCGGCTACGCCCGGGTGATTTGAATCGTCGGTGCGATAAACCTTGTCGGTCATGATCGCCATTTGCTCATCGCTCACGGTTTCAATGTTTTCGATATCCATGATCGCAAGTACCGGAGTGCCATCCATGTTTGGGTCACGCAGTGCGATACGTTTTGCATCACCGATGGCATCGCTATTTTCTAACAAACATAACACTGGAACCGGGAAGAATGAGCCATCTGTCAGGGTCATTTTTTCTGCGGCGCCCATGGCGTCAGCAACATTCATAAATCCTTTGAGCGGGTTGAAATAACCTGCGCCCATCATCACCGCATTACCTGCTGCCTGTGAACTGATGGTGACCGAAGGAAGCGTTTCTGCTTCTTTCATCAATTTGTGGTGTTTTTCAGTATCGTATACGAAACGAGGCTGTAGCTCGTCGGAGCCTACTGGTTTAATCATGTGGAGTTCCTCCAGTTTATAAGGGAAAGTCTGTTGACCCGCAGCAGCGGGAATGTCCGAAAATGGCAGGCAGATTAACGGTCGCAGAGTTTTGTTGCAAGCGCATCTCTCTATGCCTTGATAGAGGGTTTTTATAGATATTCTGAATATCTGAGTAAAACTCAATGACACTCGGTCAGTGTTGATACGATCTGATCAAGCAGACTCTGGATAGTTTTGGGGCTGTCTTCGCCCAGTATGTAGAGCGGTTTTAAGCTTAGCTGGTATTGCTGCAGTATCTGTTGAGTCTGAGTGCTGACAGGCATTTGAGCCACCAACAGGCATTTCGCTTTGGGTTCGGTTTGAAGCCTTTGATGCAGGGTAGATAGCGAGCGCATGCGGCTGCCATGATCATGTTTGTTGTGCAGTGTACCGAGATGGCTGATTTCAAAACTCTGTTCAAAGTGGGTAAGAAATTCATGGTCCAGAATGTACCGAGGTGGTGAAGGTAACTGGCTGAACCGTTGCTGGCTTTGTTGTTTCCACAGCTGCAACTCAGAGTTTAACTGCTGTGCATTTTGCCGATAGAGCAGGGCGTTTTTACTATCGATGGTGGATAGCTTTTCTGCAATACGCGCGCTCAGCTGCATGACTCGTTCGGGCGATAACCATATATGCCCATCTATTTCATCATGTGCTTCGCCATGCTCTTTGTCGTTGTGTGGCTGCGAGGATAATGTCGGGATTAATTCAAGGCGTAAGGTGTGGGCCGGAAGAATCTTTTGCAGGCGATTCAAGCCAGTTTCAAATTCATCGCTTACCCAGATCAGCAAGTCTGCCTGGGTGGCTAACTTGATTTGAGATGGTCGCAGTTGAAAATGATGCGGAGAGCTGTCTTTTGGAATCAGCACCTCAGATTGACCAGCGCCCAGCATGATCTGGTCGGTAATCAGTTTCAGCGGTTGCAGAGAAGTCACCACACGCAGCGGCTGAGCCGCAGCCGATGATAGAGGCGTCAGTAGTAAAACTGAAAGCAAAGCTAGAAATTTAAAACGCATGTGTCAGAAAATAAAAGTGGTGGGTCGCTGTGAGTATATTATGATAACAGGTCATTATTATTGTACAGAGTTATTCATCGTAGTTCGGGCTGAAGCCTGAATGTTCAGGATAGAAAATCATCATGTCACTTATCAGTGCCAAGCATATTGGATATCGGGTTGCGGGCAGGCAAATCATTCGTGATGTCAGCTTTGACCTTGAGCCGGGACAGATTACTACCGTCATAGGGCCGAATGGCGCGGGCAAATCTACACTGGTGAATATCGTCATTGGTTTAAATAACGATATTGAAGGGAGTATTCAACGCCAGAAAGGATTGGTGATGGGCTATCTGCCACAACATTCAAAAATCAATGCATTGATGCCGATTACGGTCAAGCGCCTGATGTCGTTGACGCGTAAAGTAAATGAATCGGATATGTTGCGCGCACTGGAAAAAACAGGCGTCGCTGCTCTGCTGCATCAACCGGTGAGTGTATTGTCTGGCGGCGAAATGAAGCGAGTATTGCTGGCGCGGACTCTGATTGGACGGCCTGATCTGCTGGTGCTGGATGAGCCCACCGCCGGGGTGGATATCACCGGCGAGGCGCAGATGTATGATTTGATTTCACAGATTCGTGATGAAATTGACTGTGCCATTCTGATGGTGTCGCATGACCTGCATCTGGTCATGTCTAAAACCGATCAGGTGCTGTGTCTGAATGGACACCTGTGTTGTTCGGGAAAACCGGAATCGGTGAGTCGACACCCTGAGTACCTGGCGTTATTCGGCGAGCAAACCGATTCTATTGCGATCTATACCCACCATCATGATCATGTGCACGATCTGGATGGTGCTTGTGAAACTGATACGCATCACCATTCTGAGAGCTGACTATGAATTCTGGATATAGACGTGTTAGATGATTTCCTGATTCGCAGTTTATTGGCGGGCATATTAATGGTGCTGGTGGCCGCGCCTATGGGCTGCCTGATGGTTTGGCAAAGGCTGGCGTTTCTGGCTGACACTCTGGGACATGCTGCGGTACTGGGCGTTGCGCTAGGTCTAGTGATGTCAATCAACCCGATGATGAGCGTGCTGCTCATTATCCTGCTGGTGATGGTGATCATGCAGTTGTCACAACGTCGCCTGCATGTTTCGGCCGGTGTTTTATCAGAGTCGGTACTTGCGATCTTGTCCTACACCGGGTTGTCGGCAGGGATATTGATACTGGGCGTATCGGGCCGGTCCAATGTCAGTCTGGAAGCAATATTGTTTGGAGATTTACTGGCAACCTCGATGCAGGACTTGATGTTTATCGGCATCACGGTGTTGATTTTGCTGGGCTTACTGTGGAAACACTGGCATTCTTTTGTCGCGGTCACGGTGAGTCCCGAGATTGCGCAGGCAGAAGGCATCTCGGTTCAGAAAACCCAGCTGTTACTGTATTTGATGATCGCACTGCTGGTTGCGGTGATGATGAAGATCATGGGCGTATTGCTCATCGGTGCGATGCTGGTGATTCCGGTGAATGCGGCGCGGGTATTCAGTCGCGGGCCAGAACAGATGGTATTGATCAGCCTGGGCTTTGGATTGATTTCATTGTTTTCCGGGATGTTTTTTTCATGGCAATTTGACCTGCAAACCGGCCCTGCGGTAGTGGTGGTCGCTACTTTATGGCTATTGCTGGCATTGTTGGTACAAAAGCGTAATAAAACGTTGACCTGAGCCAGATTGGCAGATAAAATCTGCGCCCTTTTTCGAGTATCAGTTTGGAGAAAACTCAGAATGTATGCTGTCATCGCCACAGGCGGAAAGCAATATCGTGTCACTGAAGGTGAGACGCTTAAAGTAGAGAAACTTGCGGGCGAAGAAGGTTCTGAAGTAGAGCTGGAAAGAGTCTTAATGGTTGCTGATGGAGACAATATTACAGTTGGAACTCCTGAACTGGATAAAGATACAGTTACGGCTGTTATCAAGTCTCATGGTCGCGGTAAAAAGGTCGAAATCATAAAATTTCGTCGCCGTAAGCACCACCGTAAGCAGATGGGTCACCGTCAAAGCTACACAGAAATTGAAGTTACTAAAATCAAGGCTTAAACTGTAAGCCTCAATTAGAAAAGGTTTGAATTATGGCGCATAAGAAAGCGGCGGGCTCCACCCGCAACGGTCGCGATTCACAGTCAAAAAGACTGGGCGTGAAAAAATTTGGTGGCGAAGAAGTCGTTCCCGGTAATATCATTATTCGTCAGCGTGGTACTAAATTCCACCCTGGAGAAAATGTCGGTTGTGGCAAGGACCATACCCTATTCGCCAAAGCTGAAGGCAATGTACAGTTTCAGGTTAAAGGCAAAAACAATCGCACATTTGTGAATGTTGTAGCTGCTGCCTAAGCTGCTTCACGGTGATATCACCGTAAAAGATATAATCTAAAGCCACTGCTTGCAGTGGCTTTTTTTTGCGTAATAGAAAAGTTAAGACGGAATAACTGCACAAACCCACGCGTCAATTGATCTGTGTTATTAAATTAAATTCCAGCATTCATCAGGATATGCTAATATAGCCAGTCGTGCACTGGCATGTGACAGTATAAAAACGGAGTCGTTTTATGATAAAAAAAATGTACTTGGGTTCATTGATTGGCATCTCGACCGCATTGATGTCTATCTCTGCATTTTCACAGGAAGCTGTGCCATCAAGTGATACAGCGAATCAGGTTCCTGCGGAAATAATTTATACAGTCAGGGCCAGTTCTACCTCTAACGCGGCTATTTTAGGTGGCACAGTGTTACCCGTCAGAATGGTTAATCTGATTGCCCAGATGCCGGGTGAAGTCAAATATATTGCAGGTAAGGAAGGCGATGCCTTTGAAATGGGCAGCCAGCTGGTCGGGCTGGATATTGCGACATTGCTGGAAAAAAGGCAGGCAGCTCTGGCAGGTCTTAATAGCGCACAGGCTGGACTCGCCAATGCTGAAGTCCAGTATCAACGAGAAGTGCTGTCGCCTAATTCGCAATCCAATGCGATGCTTGGTGGTGCGCCTTCGATGTTTACCATGTTTTCCGATCCAATACGCTCATTCAGCGGTAAAGGCGACCCCGGTTATGAGCGTCACTCTAACCTTTTCGGTCAGGGTGTACAGATTCAAACAGCACGTGATCAGATCGCTCAGGCGCAGGCCGGTATCCGTGAGCTGGATGCGAATATCGAAAATGCTAAAAGCATTGCGCCATTCAAGGGTGTGATCACCAAGAAAATGGTCGAAGTAGGTGATGTTGTCCAGCCGGGCATGCCTCTGGTGGTGTTTGCGGATACCAGTAAATTACAGATACAGGTTGAAGTCCCTGCTCGTCTGATTTCAGCGCTGGATTCTGACTCTATAGTTTCGGCGCGTCTGGATGGTGCTCAAGGTCTGGTAACGGCCAAGGTAGCGCGTATCTTTCCTATGGCCAATCAGGGTGGTCATACCACTACGGTAAAGTTCGATCTTCCTGCGGGTACATCAGCAAGAGCTGGAATGTATGCGGAAATCCTCATTCCGAGTCGTCGTGAAGCTTCTAATCCTTTAGCAGTAATCCCCAAATCAGCGATTAGCTGGCGCGGTAGTTTGCCTGCCGTGTTCGTCATATCTGAAGATAAAACTCAGCTCAGGATGCGTACCTTACGTTTAGGTTCAGCCAATGGAGCTGAGAACGTGGCCGTACTGTCGGGGGTTGCCATCGGTGACAACATACTGAAGGAACCACAGGCATCCACACGTTCAGGTCCTTATCTGGTGACCGCAGAATAATCTGTTTTATGGGCAGGCTGTCCGATGTTCAAACCGGCTATTTACACTCAGCCAATAGTTTAGCCACCCAACTCAGAGAATATGCCCCATTTAAAACATTCTCTGGGATAGAAAATATCTCAATGGATACGAACAGGCTCAGTGACCTGTTCGTAACAATAAAAATATAGAGGCTAGCTGACATGACAGTTGCTAATAAAAAAGACGTGTTATCCAAAGAAGAGCTGGGCTTTGCAGGACGGCTGGCGGATTCTTTTATTCACTCACCCTTATCACCTTTGCTGTTCATTGGCATGATGCTGGTTGGTTTCTACGGACTGTACGCCACGCCGCGCCAGGAAGATCCTCAGATTTCAGTACCGATGATCGACATCATGCTGCAAATGCCCGGTGCCTCGTCTGAAGAAGTTTCACGTCTGGTGGTGAGTCCACTGGAACGACTGGTCAGTGAAATAAAGGGGCTTAAGCATGTCTATTCGGTCAGTGATGAAGGCATGGGTATTATTACTCTGGAGTTTGATGTCGGAGAAGAAATCGAGCGCGCCATCGTGCTGACGCACAATAAGGTGCAGTCCAATCTCGATTTAATGCCGCCCGGAGCGGAGATGCCGCTGATTAAACCCAAGGAAGTGGATGATGTTCCTGCGGTCACATTAACCCTGTGGTCTCAATCGATGGATGATGCCAACCTGAGAACACTTGCAGTCAGCCTGATGCAGAAACTCAAGGAAGTCCCCGAAACCGGCAATGCGTTTGTTTCTGGTGGACGCGCCGAACAGGTCACGATTAATGTGTTGCCCGGGCAGTTAAGTGGTTATGGCGTCTCTATGGGGCATATTGCTAAAACCATCCAGAGCTTTAATACCGAGCAAACGGTGGGTTCTATAGAGCAAGGTGGCAAGTTTCTCTGGGTGAAAACGGGTGCTTTTTTACAGTCGGCAAGTGATTTCGAACGGTTGGTGATTGGTAATCATGAAGGCAAGCCTGTTTATCTGAGAGACGTGGCTGAAGTGTTCGAGGGGCCAGAAGAAGCACGCCATCAGGTCACCTATTACACCGGCGCCGCTAATAAGGGTGATGTCATCGACGGTGCACAGGCGGTCACCATTGCTTTGGCGAAACAACACGGCGCAAATGGCGTGTCAGTGGTGAATAACATTCTGGCCAAGGTTGAGCATCTAAAGGGGCATTTGATCCCGGATAATGTCAACGTAGAGGTCACCCGAAACTATGGTGAAACTGCCAACGCTAAAGTTAACTCGCTGTTATTCAAGCTCATCATTGCGACTGCTGCTGTGACCTTTCTGGTATGGCTGTCCTTGGGGCTGCGCCCAGCGATTGTAGTCTTGCTGACGATTCCTGTGGTACTCGTCATCACCGTATTTGTTGCAATGCTGATGGGTTATACCATCGATCGTGTGAGCCTGTTTGCGCTGATCTTTTCTATCGGTTTTCTGGTCGATAACGCGATCGTGATTGTGGAAAATATTTATGCACGCTGGCTAAAAGCGGGCGAGACTACTACCGAGATTGCGGTCGATGCGGTGCGTGAAGTGGGTAATCCCACTGTGCTTGCAACCTATACCGTTATAGCCGCTTTGCTGCCGATGGGTTTTGTGCGCGGCATGATGGGGCCTTACATGGAGCCGATTCCTGCACTGGGTTCAGTGGCGATGATTTTTTCACTGATTGCTGCAGTGGTATTCGCTCCGTGGATTGCAATACGTATTATTCCGCCGATGGCAACGTTACGTAAGATGGAACATCGCGATGAAAAAATCGACGAGTGGCTGGGTAAGTTTTATAACAAGGTACTCGGTAGTTTGCTGGACAAGAAAATCGTCGGCTATGGCTTCCTGTTCGGACTGTTTTTTGCTTTTTTCATTACCATAGCGATGCTGACACCGTTGACCAATTACATGGTCAAGGTGAAGATGTTGCCCTTTGACAACAAAAGTGAGTTTGCGCTGGTGATCGATATGCCGGATGGCACCGCGCTGCCCGATACCATTAATACCACCAGCGACATCGTCGAATTGATCCGGGATATACCTGAGGTAGTATCGATACAAACCTACGTCGGAACAGCCAAGCCTTTTGATTTTAACGGACTGGTGCGTCACTACTATTTAAGGATGTTTCCCTGGCAGGCCGAGATTCAGGTAGTACTGACGGATAAGGGTGATCGCGACCGTACCAGTCATGATATTGCGCAACAGGTTCGACAAATGGTGAAACCGATTGGCCAGTCAGACAAGGCGGTCATCACTATAGTAGAAATGCCCCCGGGGCCACCTGTATTGCAAACAGTGGTGGCAGAAGTGCATGGGCCTGATGCAAAAACTCGAGCCGAAGTTGCCACCATGCTGACCGAATTATTCAGAGAATCGGATCTGATTGATGATGTGGATAACTTTATGCGCGAGGAGCAGGAAATCTGGCGCTTCAAGGTTGATCTGAATAAAGCGGCGACACAGGGTGTTTCGGTAGAAACCATCAACCAGCATCTTGCGATGTCGATGGGTATGTTTAAGGTTGGAGATATCAAACAGAAACGGGTTTATGAGCCGACTTATATCCTGTTACAGATTCCTCTGGGGGTGCGTTCTCAACTCGATTTGCTGGCAGATATGCCGGTCATGACACAGGATGGTCGTACCGTACCACTGGGCGAACTGGGTGAATTTGTTAAGGATTTTCGCGACCCGATGATCTTCCATAAGGATCTGCGTCCGGTCGAGTTTGTCGTGGGCGATTCGGTGGGTGAGCTCCCCGCGCCGATCTACGCGATGAATGATATCGATGAAAAGCTCAAGGATCACCCCACACCGGATGGTGTGATCATGTCCGGCACCATGACTTCGGCTCCCGAGTATGATGATGTCCCTGGTTTTGAATGGTCTGGTGAATGGACCGTAACCTACGAAACCTTCCGCGATATGGGCATGGCCTTCGGGGTTGCGCTGGTCGCAATCTACATGCTGGTGGTGTGGCAGTTTGGTAATTTCTCCATCCCAGCTGTGATTATGGCGCCTATCCCGTTGACAATGTTGGGTATTTTGCCGGGGCATTGGCTATTGGGTGCTGAGTTTACCGCCACATCGATGATTGGATGGATCGCTCTCGCCGGTATTATTGTGCGAAATTCTATTTTGCTGATCGATGCCACGATTGCTCTGGTGGCCAAGGATATGCCTCTACGTGAAGCGGTGATTGCAGCCACTAAAGCACGGACAAGACCGATTATGATTACGGCTCTGGCGCTGGTTTTAGGGTCGATAGTGATTCTGACTGACCCTACTTTCCAGGGTATGGCCATCTCCTTACTGTTTGGTGTCTTTGTCTCAACCCTGTTGACCCTGCTGGTGATTCCGCTGGGTTGTGTCACGCTCGGAGAACGCATCTTTGTCTGTGCCGGCAGTAAAAGCGCTCAGCCCTGTGCAGACTACGATCGTAGAAAGGCTGAACAGGATCGTCGTGCCGAAACTGAGCTGGAATGGCAGCAGGCCGAGCCATTCAACCGACGTGCAAACCGAGGTCAGCGTCAGGACGACCGGATTACCGATGAATCGAGTCCTCTGTTCGAGAATGGGCAGAAGGAAGAACAGCCAGCTACTGAGGATGCGGTGAAAGAAAGTCCGGTCAAGAAAGACAGCGTAAAGAAAAAGGCAACGCGCAAAAAAACATCGGTTAAGAAGGCAACAGTCAAGAAAGTGACTAAAAAGTCTGTTCCTGATGAAAAGCCCAGGGATGATACTGATAAATAGCTGCGTGATGGCTATTGACCTTTCGATCTAGAGGTCAGGGCGTTAAAATAAGGGCCGGCAGAAATTCTGTCGGCCTTTTTTATTTTATGAAGTTGATATCGATCAAGAGAAGCCCCTTGGATTTCATAAAACCGGAACTATCTAAAATCATCGACATCAAAGAATTCAAATTTTAACAAGATTAACTAGAGGCTGTAGCGTGACGGAACTCAATCAGGATTTACATTTGGCCGAGACTGCGAGCGGGCTAACCACACAGTCGATGTTTCACCGCTTAAAGGTTTATGCCGAGAGCCAGGTCATTGGACAACCGAAACTGATCAATCGTTTGCTCATTGCTTTACTCGCGGATGGACATTTACTGGTTGAAGGTGCGCCGGGTCTGGCCAAGACCAGAGCGATCAAGGTATTGGGAGAGTGCATACAGGGTGATTTCCATCGCATCCAGTTTACACCGGACCTGTTGCCGGCCGATCTGACCGGTACCGATATCTATCGCCCGCAGGATGGCAGCTTTAAATTCCAGCAAGGCCCGCTATTCCATAATCTGATACTGGCGGATGAAATTAACCGTGCTCCGGCCAAGGTGCAATCGGCATTGCTTGAAGCAATGGCAGAACGGCAGATTACAGTGGGCAGCAAAACCTATCAATTACCCGAATTATTTCTGGTAATGGCCACGCAAAATCCGATTGAGCAGGAAGGGACCTATCCTCTGCCAGAAGCTCAGCTAGATCGCTTTTTGATGCATGTCACTATCTCATATCCAGACGCGGCTGCAGAAAAAGAAATTCTGCAATTGAATCGAGACGAGGCACGGGCAGCCAAAAGTGCTACTCCCGCTGCAGATATTGTTATTCAACAGGCTGATCTGTTTGCAGCGCGTCAGGAAATCCTTGATGTGCACATGAGTGATCCTCTGGAGCAATATTTGCTGCAGCTGGTGCTGGCCACGCGTAAGCCAGAGGCCTATGGCAAAGAATTAGGTCACTGGCTGGAATATGGTGCCAGCCCTCGCGCCAGTATTGCACTCGATCGTTGTGCTCGTGCCCATGCCTGGCTGGATTCGCGCGACTATGTCACCCCGGACGATATTCAGGCGATTGCCTTCGATGTATTACGTCACCGTATTATCCTCAGTTTTGAAGCGGAAGCAGAAGGTATTTCTGCGGACCGATTTATTACAGAGCTCATGCACCGGGTGGCTGTGCCCTAAATCAACATGGATCAGTACGACATGCACAGTGAGTCTGATGGCATCATACAAATCAGCCAGCAAAAGCTGATCGCCCTTCAGGGCGATGCCAAACTGTTGAGGCAATCGGTGAGTAGTGTGCGCTCGGTGTGGAGTGGATCTTATGCCTCACGTTTCAAGGGCCGCGGCATGGAATTCGACGAAGCCCGCCCGTATCAGCCCGGCGATGACGTGCGCAATATCGACTGGCGTGTTACCGCACGTACCAATAAACCGCATTCCAAGGTATTCCGCGAAGAACGTGAGCGCCCGGTATTGCTCTGGGTAGATTTTCGGCCGGCAATGTTTTTTGGTACCCAGCAATCCTACAAGTCGGTGATGGCGGCAAAACTGGCAGCGTTGCTGGCATGGAAAAGCACCCAGCAGGGCGACCGGTTGGGTGGCTTTCTTTTTTCCAGTGACCGACATCTGGAAATTCGTCCGGGTCGGGGCAAAACAGCGGTGTTGCACATGATTAAACAGTTGTCCGAATTCAGCCAGTCAGCGGATCATGAACCATCGTCTACCGCGGTCAATGGCGATGCCGATCATGCGTTGAGCCGGCTGATTAAGTCGACGCGCCCCGGCAGTCTGATCTATTTGATCAGTGATTTCAGGCATCTTTCGAATCAGCTCGAATCTTCTATTGTTCGTTTAAGCCGTCATAACGAATTGCAGCTGATTCAGGTCTATGACCCGCTCGAGCAGCAATTACCACAACAGGGTTACTACCGAATAACCGATGGCATCATTGAAACCCAGATTAATGCTTCTGACAGCGGTGCCAGACAGAGTTACCAGTCGCGCTTTGATCAACATCAGCAATACCTTAAAGATTTGTGTAAAAAGAATCGTGCGCGATTTGTGCCGATATCAACCGCACAGCCCTTGCTGGATGCACTGGTAATGCGGCCGTCCAAACAGGTGGCGTGATGAACCCGGTTGAAACGCTGAACCTGCGCGATATACATTTGCCGGACTCAATAGTCTGGTGGCCTCCAGCGATCGGCTGGTGGATGTCCGCGCTATTGCTGATCATCGTGGTGGTTGCGGTTACGTTGATGATTCGACGCATCAGAATGCCTTCGCTGAGTAAAGATGCCAAAGCGATGATCGCACAGGTGATGAGCGAATATAAAAGCCATCGCGATCAGACAATCCTCATCCAGCAGCTTTCGATTGCATTACGACGCATCGGCATCAGCTACCTGCCCAGAAACGAGATCGCCGGTCTGTCGGGTAAGGACTGGTATCAGCAGTTAAACCAGCTCGGGCAAGGCGAGACTCTGAGTGAAGACGTTATCGAACTCTTGCTTCATCAGCCCTACCAGAAAAACCAGCCTCTGGATGAGCATCAAATAGATCACCTGCAGATGCAGATTCAGCGCTGGGTCTCAGGACTGGCGGCGAGGTGATTCGATGCTGCAACTGAGCTGGCCCTTTATTCTGTTATTGCTACCCCTTGCTGCAGTGGTTTATTTTGCCCTGCCAGCAGCTCAGGATGTGCAGCAGTCCGCACTCAGGGTACCCTTCATGGAAGACTTCCAGCATCTGCAAACCGAGCGGATGAATCAGCAGGGTGAGCTATGGTCAAAAATTCTATTGATCCTGATCTGGTTACTGCTGGTGCTGGCTGCGGCTAAACCGATATGGGTCGGTGAACGCATAGAATTACCGGTGAGTGGACGTGATTTGATGATCGCCATTGATCTGTCTGGCAGTATGCAGGCAGAAGATTTCATGATTAATGGGCGCGCAGTAGATCGCCTGACCGCGACAAAATATGTGGCTCAGGATTTTGTGCGCCAGCGTGATGGGGATCGACTCGGATTAATTCTGTTTGGACGCACTGCTTACCTGCAAACTCCGCTGACGTTTGACCTGACCACCATCAATACTTTGCTGCTTGAGTCAGAGATTGGTCTGGCGGGCAATGAAACGGCAATCGGTGATGCCATAGGGCTGGCGATTAAGCGCCTCAAGGACAAGGAAAGCGGAAGCCGTATATTAATCCTGATGACCGATGGCAGAAATACCGCGGGCGAGATTGAACCGCTCAAAGCGGCGGAACTGGCCGCCAGTCATGGCCTCAAAATTTATACCATCGGAATCGGTGCGGATGAGCAAATACGACGATCAATCTTTGGAACGCAGCGCATCAACCCCTCGCAGGATCTGGATGAAGAAACCCTGAAAGCGATTGCCAGTCAAACCGGCGGAGCCTACTTCCGCGCGCGTGATACTGAAGAATTCCAGAAAATTTATAAAACGCTGGATGAGCTGGAACCAGTAGATGTCGATAGCAAGTCGTTAAGGCCCGAGAAGGCCCTGTTCATGTGGCCCGCTGGACTGGCGCTGATACTGGGTCTGCTGTTGATGTGGTTTAAATTTATTCGTTCCGGGGGCCGATAATGGATTTTCACTTCCTCAGACCCGAATGGTTTTTGATGATACTGCCTCTGATTTGGTTGTTGTGGGTATTTTATCGTCGCCAGTTAATGAGCAAGGACTGGGCCTCGATTGTTGATCCAAAGTTGCTGCCCTATTTATTGGTGGGTAAATCTGCAAGCAAAAGTAAAGTACCGTTAATTGTATTGCTGCTGATGGGATTGATTTTGGTTTCCGCCCTAGCCGGGCCAGTATGGAAAAAGATTCCGCTGCCGGTATTTGAGCAACAGTCTGCGCTGATTATTTTACTCGACTTGTCCAGCTCGATGGACGCGAGTGATATCAAGCCGAGCCGTCTCGCACGTGCGCGCCTGAAACTGCAGGATTTACTTAAATTACGTCAGGAAGGCCAAACCGCGCTGATCGCGTATGCGGCCACGGCTTATGCGGTGAGTCCGCTGACCGATGATACCGATACCATTCAGTCGATGATTTCCAGTCTGGCTACGGATATTATGCCGGCACAGGGTAGTCGCGCAGAATTGGCAGTGAGTAAAGCGCTGGAACTATTTGATAATGCCTCCATAGCCTCGGGCGATATTCTATTGATGACCGATGGCATCAGTGAATCTTCTAGCAATGCCATAAGCCGGCTGGATTTACAGTCTCACCGACTATCAGTGATCAGCGTAGGGACGGCCGAAGGCGCACCCATTCCGAATAGTTCGGGCGGCTTTATCAAGGATCAACAGGGATCGATTGTGGTGGCAAAAACTGATCACAACAGTCTCGCAAAATTGGCTCGAACGAATGGAGGAACGCATAGCGAAATGGTCATCAATGACCGAGATATTCAGCAGATACAGACGTTTATCGATAATCGACTGCAGATGCCAAACCATGAACTGAGCGAATTCAAGGCCGACCGCTGGGATGAATTCGGGCCGTGGCTGGTGATGCTGGTGGTGCCTTTTGCCGCACTAGCATTTCGCCGTGGGGTTATTCTGTCTATAGCGCTGTTATTCTTTCTGCCGATACCACAGGATGCGCTGGCACAAAACTGGCTGGAACTGGATAAGGACCAGTTGTGGTTGAACCAGAATCAGAGGGCGCAACAAAAGCTACAACAGGGTGATGCAGCCGAGGCTGCCGAGTTGTTTAAACAGCAGGACTGGAAAGCCGCGGCACACTATCAAGCCGGGCAATATCAGGAGGCGCTGCAACAGCTTGAATCGGATCAGACGATTAAAGGGTTGTATAACCGCGCCAACACGCTGGCTCATCTGGGACGTTTAGAGGATGCGCTGAAAACCTATGACGATGTTCTCAAGAAAAACCCGGATCATGAAGATGCGAGTTATAACCGTGAACAGGTTGATCAGGCCCTGAAAAAACAACAGCAGCAACAGCAAGGCCAGCAGGGCGATCAGGATGGTGAGCAGAAAAAGGAGGGCGAGCAACCGGAACAATCAGATCAGTCTAGTGAATCCAAAAGTGACCAGGCGCAGTCGTCAGATTCTGAAAGCAACTCCGAAAACTCATCATCGTCTCAAAATCCGATGAACTCTGAGCAAGACAAAAAGAATGAGGAAGAGAGCCAGCAGTCGCAGCAATCTCAGACAGAGCAAGAGCAAGCTGAACAGGAAAAAGCAGAACAGCAACAGGCCGACAAGCAAGCTGAGCAGCAGGAAAGAACTGAAGCCGAGGCTAGTGCCGAGCAAAAAGCAGAATCCATGTCTGAGCAGGCCGAAGCTCAATGGCTGAGACGTATCCCTGATAATCCGGGCGGGTTATTACGCAACAAATTCAGATACCAGTACAGCCGTCAACAACCTGCACAACCGGAACAGGAGCCATGGTAAATCAAAAAAGTTTTTATCATTCCAATCGACTTCAATGGCTGATATCCAGCCTGTTAATGCTGGCGCTATCAATGTCCAGTTTTTCAGTCGGTGCCGTCGAAATTCAAGCCACTACCGATCGTGATCCTGTGAACCTGAATGAATCCTTCCAGCTCACTTATGAAGCCACTGAATCAGTGGATGATGACCCCGATTTTTCCGTACTCAAACCCTATCTCGATATCCTCAGTCAAAGTCAGAGTAGCAACTATAGCATTGTGAATGGCCGCTCCAGCAGCAGTAAAAGCTGGAACTTGACCGTAATGGCGACCAAGGCGGGGAAGTTAAATTTACCACCGGTGCCATTCGGTTCCGACAAGAGTCAGGCGCTCAGCTTGCAGGTCAATAAAGCGGCCTCAAAGAGCACCGCCGCAAGTGAAGATTTTTTTACCCGTGTGCGCATCAGCAGCCAGAAAATTTATGTGCAGCAGGAATTGATCGTGACCCAATCCATGTTCAGCAGTAAAAACCTGTCGGCGTATTCACTGGGCGATCTCGATTTTAATGGAGCGGATGTGGTAGCGCTGCAACTCGGCGATGAAAAGCAATATAAAACGCGTATTGGCAATCGAGCCTATCTGGTGATCGAGAAAAGATATGCGATTTACCCACAGGTAGCCGGGCCTCTGACTCTGAGCCCTACCATGGCAGAGGCCAGAACCGCATCTTCCTCGAACTCGTTCTTCGACCCCTTCGGTCGCAGTGGCAAGGTGGTGCGAGCACATAGTGATGAGCAAAGGTTGAATGTTTTGCCGATTCCTCTGGAGGCGAATATGTCTCCATGGCTGCCTGCAAAATCCCTCGAACTGGAAGAGTCCTGGGCCGACAACCCACCACAGTTTACTCAGGGCGAGCCTTTAACTCGCACCATCTCGATCAAGGCAGAAGGTTTAACTGCGGCTCAGTTACCCGAGTTGCCGGAGTATGATATTGGCGATTTAAAACAGTACCCTGATCAACCTCTGATCAAGGATGTGAATAACGACACGGGTATCACCGGGTATAGAACAGAGAAAATAGCGTTGATACCGACCGTAGCGGGCAAGGTGTCGCTGCCTGCTATTGAAATTCCGTGGTGGAATACACAGACACAATCGCGACAAATGGCAACAATTCCTGCACGAATTATTGACGTGCGCCCAGCCATAGCGGGCATTGGCACATTGCCACCGGTCACTTCTGCTGTACCGAAAGTGGTTGAAAGCCCGGTGGTTGAAAAGCAAGTGAAGCCAGAAAGTCCCAATCAACAATTGATAGAAATAGAACCCCAATCCGAGCGCTGGAAGTTTTTGGCACTGGCTTTTGGGCTCGCCTGGGTAATGACCCTTTTGATCTGGTTTTTTAAATCTCGAAAGCAGAGTGGCGAAAATCCTGGTCAACTGGATGCTATGAGCGTGCAGTCTTTGAGTGTTAAGCAGGCGCTAACAGCGTTGCAGTCGGCATGCTCTGCCCGCAATAGCGCACAGTGTCGTAGCGCACTCATTCAATGGGCGCAGACCCGGTTTGAACAGCAGGATATACAATCGATGAAATCGGTCATGCTGCATGTGTCGCAACGCATGGCGGCTGAAATAGAGAAGATCGATATTGCCCTGTATGCACAGAATCCTGATGTTCAGCGCCGGATTATCGATTACGATTTGATTGCCAGTGAAGCCCGTCAGGTGACGCGAGATCATCAAAAACACAGTAGCGACGAAAAAGGTTCGATACTCGAACCAATGTATAAATAAGGCGCGTTTCAATTCAGTACTCGATAATTCATATTGAATGATATACTGCGCGCTTTGAACACATCCGAAGGTAGCCACATTCTGGCATCCGTCCAAAATTGGAAAACACAATGAAGTTTATCGACGAAGCACAGATTCAGATTCGAGCAGGCAAGGGCGGTAATGGTATCGCCAGTTTCCGGCGTGAAAAATATATCCCGATGGGTGGACCCGATGGCGGCGATGGCGGCGATGGTGGTTCGGTCTATGTTGTGGGCACGACTGACCTGAATACACTGTCCGATTTTCGCTTTCGAAGAAAATTTATTGCAGAAAATGGAAAGTCTGGTCAGAGCCGTAATAAAACCGGACGTAAAGGTGAGGATGTCATCATCCCTGTGCCACTCGGTACAATCATGACTACGGTTGAGAGCAATGAACTGATTGCCGATGTGTCAACAGAGGGTGAACCTATTCTGGTCGCACAAGGGGGATTTCATGGGCTGGGCAATACGCGCTATAAAAGCTCAACCAATCGCGCCCCGCGTCAATGTTCAGCAGGTTCTGAAGGTGAGCAGTTCGATGTTCAAATGGAATTGAAAGTGTTGGCTGATATTGGTTTGCTGGGACTGCCCAATGCCGGAAAGTCTACTTTTATCCGTTCTGTTTCTGCAGCCAGACCCAAGGTAGCTGACTATCCTTTTACCACATTACATCCTAATCTGGGTGTGGTCAGTGTGGAGCAGCATCGCAGCTTTGTGATTGCAGATATTCCCGGTTTAATCGAAGGTGCTTCTGAGGGCGTTGGTCTGGGCATTCGCTTTTTAAAGCATTTGCAACGCACCCATTTACTGCTGCATATTATCGATATCTCGATGCAGGATGAAACTCAGGATCCGCCAGAAGATGCGAAAAAAATTCTCAATGAACTCAAAAAATACGATGAATCTCTATTTGAGAAAGAACGCTGGCTGGTTTTCAATAAGCTCGATCTGGTCGATCCGGAAGAGCAGCAGCAGCGCTGTCAGGCAGTGATCGATGGGCTCAACTGGACAGGGCCGGTCTACCATATCAGCGCGATTAACAAGACCGGCGTGCAGCAATTATGCTTCGATATTATGCACCAGATAGAACAATCAGGCCGCAAGCCCGGGGTTATGGAAGACAGCACGGCAGATGAATAAAGTAAAACGTATCGTTGTCAAAATTGGCAGCGCGCTGATTACCAATGGTGGTCAGGGACTCGATCATAAAGCCCTGTGCGACTGGGCAGAGCAACTGGCTCAGTTAAGATTGTCAGGCATCGATATCGTGCTGGTTTCGTCCGGTTCGATTGCCGAAGGTCTGATCCGACTGGGCCTGAAAAAACGTCCGGATAGAATCCACGAATTGCAGGCCGCAGCTTCGGTAGGCCAGATGGGTCTGATACAGGCTTATGAAAGTTGCTTTCAGAGACATGGTATCCATAGCGCTCAGGTATTACTCACCCACGAAGACCTGGCGAATAGACAGCGATACCTGAATGCGCGCTCCACGCTTAAAACCCTGCTCGCCTTCGGCACCTTGCCGGTCGTGAATGAAAACGATACCGTCGCTACCGATGAAATACGCTTTGGAGATAACGACACCCTGGGCGCGCTGGTAGCCAACCTGATCGAAGCCGATATGCTGATCATCCTAACCGATCAACAGGGGCTGTTTGACAGTAACCCGAGTGAAAACCCATCGGCACGCCTGATCCAGAAAGCCAATGCTGAAGACGATCAGCTACTCGAATTTGCCAAACCGACCGCAGGAACGCTTGGCCGTGGGGGCATGCAAACCAAAATCATCGCCGCCAGAAAAGCGGCGCGCTCGGGTGCAGATACCGTGATTGCCTATGGGCGTGAGCCGAATGTCATCAAACGCATTATGAAAGGCGAATCCATCGGCACTTATCTTTCGGCAACCAGCGAGCTACTGGTGGCACGCAAGCAATGGCTGGCCGGACATATGCGCTGCGCCGGGGAATTAATTCTCGATGACGGAGCTGTCAAGGTGCTGCAAAAATCAGGAGCCAGTCTGCTGCCAATAGGGGTCAAAGAAGTCAAAGGTAATTTTAAGCGCGGAGAAGTGGTGGCCTGCTTTTCACTCAGCGGTCAGGAAATAGCGCGAGGGCTGGTGAATTATCCGGCGGATGAAGCTCGCAAGATACTCGGTCATGCGAGCAAGGAAATTGCCGAAATTCTCGGTTATATCGATGAGCCAGAACTGGTGAATCGGGATAATCTGATTTTACTGGATTGATTTAAAGATTGACGGCAGGTCGGTTATTAGGAAACCTGTACCCAACCAACCGTCCAACCAACAGTGAATCACATCGGCTTACTTAACAACCTCAGCCGGCATCAAAATTAGTTTTTGACCTGTTGCACCATCAACCACATGAGGAGATTTTAATTTCTGTCGCGTTGCTGCACCTGCAGTACCGTAACGAATCGTCGCGCTTTTACTGAGCGTCTTGCCCTGTGTATTGGTGGTGGAAGCATAAAGGACCAGATATCCCACCTCTTCTTCGAGTCGAAGGGTTACCTTTAATTCTCCGGCATCTCCTGCTTTAAGCCCTGTCATTATTACCTGCTCGCCACCAGAAACCAGTGCTACCCCACTGTAAGGTGCCGCAGACATCGACAGCTCGTCTAAATCAATACTGGCTACAAAGCGAACCGTGGTGGTCACTTGCTCGCCGACCCTGGTATCTTTGGGTACGTTGAACTCAAATGTTACGGGTGCAGATGATTTTGATTGCTGAACCGGTTCTGATGAATTTTTATTGACCATGGCTGGGCTACTACAGGCTGCGATTAAAAAGGTCAGGGCCAATATTACTAGTTTATTGTTCATTATCATTTCTCACTAAGATTAACATCCGGGAACGCCAGGTGTGGACTCTACTTTAACTGTAAATACGGCATTGGGAACAAAGGCGCCCACGCTGTATGTCAGAATCTCACCGGTTGTAAAAGTTTTTACAAAGGTCTCACCAAGCGTAAATTTATCCACTTCAGAGGGTGTCTTATTACTTGGAAATTGAATATACAGATCGGAAGGTGCTGTTGGGGTAACGCTAAGGGTGTAGCAACCCGCTGTCGAGATTGTTGTGGCGAAAAAACGTTGATTCAGTAATTTGTTGCCCACATCGTCGGCGGTGACTGCCCCAAAATTGTCGTATGTTTGCAGTGTTTTACCTTCGGAATCGAGGCTAAAAACAGTTCCATTGTCGGCAATACCCGAGTATTGGGGAGCCAAATCCGACGGATCAGTAGCATCTTGAAATTCGTTGTTATCAGAAAGGTCAATATTCTCAGCTGCGGCAATTGTATTAATCGCGGCGCTGCTCGAAGGAGATGCAATCTTGAGATGGTAAAGAAAGCTAAAGATGCTGGTAAAAGACTTGGTGTTTTTCTGCCCGTCGATCAGCACCTGATACATTGGAGTAAAGCCTAGAGCAAGAGCATCATCATCAGTTGCTCCACCATCAAAAATATCATAGATGACTTCCATGACCGAGTTTTCGGAGTAGTAACCATCAAATTTAATTGATATGGAACCCGTGCCTGTTTTTACGCTGCCGTCAGCCACGCTATCTTCTTCCAGATTTGTTTCTACAGAACGATCTGCCTGGAGGGCACCTGAAGTGTCTATATATATCGGGCTGTTCAAGATCATCGCCCCAAAAGCGGAACCAAAGCCTTCGCCGAAGGCGACCGATGGATGCAAAATGTCTCCATTCGCATGTTCGCCACCATTACTATCCGAACGGCTGAAATTAGACTCGAAATAATGGCCCCATTCGTGACCTATAACAGCACTATCGTATTCATCGGTGTCGGCATTCGCTGCGCCGAGAATATACAGGCCTTTATCATTAGGGTTATAAAATGAACCGCCCAGATCTCCTGTGAGGAGATTTTGCGCTTGTCCTGTCGCTAAGGGTTTATTGTTTACGCTCCAGTTGATATTCAGCGCAGGAAATACTACAGCGCTATCGGCGGCCATTATCATTTTTTGCCCCTGATAGATGACATCCAGTATGGCAAAGGGCGCAGCGGCTCGAGTGCTGGTATAGCTACTTCCGCCCCAGCCTGATGCAGCATTTAAATTCTGTGTGATATTGCTGGTGACCGTAGTGACATCGTTGAAAAGGGTATACAAAGCGCCACTACTGGTGTTGTCGACTATGCTGGTGTTAGGGCTAGCCGGTGTGCCGATGGCTGCTTTGACCAGAATGCGCACGGTTGAATTTGCAGGGGCAGTGGTGAAGCTGTATGCACCTGTTTCTGTGGTGTTTGCAGTTGCTACGACAGTACCGACAGGGCTTTGTAACTCTATAACGGCACCACGGACCGGCTTGTTTACCGGACTGGCATAATTGATGCCCGCACCGCCGACTTCGAAATCGGTATAGGTGATTGTGCCTGATATGGTTACTGGAGAAGCAGTAGGCGCTAATGTGGCAGGAGTCCCTCCTCCCCCGCCGCCGCAGGCAAAAAGCCCGATAGTGAGCACATTAAAAGTTAGGATTTGCAGGACTGATCTGAAATTGCTCGAGCTCATTTGTCATTCCACGTCTTTAAGAGTTTTTTGGCTATCTGTGCCCGAGTCATTTACACAACAGGCACCCAATATATTGAGTAGCCTCCGGTTTGGGACAGTCTGGAGTGGCTGCCAGCAATCAGGGAGGGTCTTGCAAGCTATAAATAAAGCTAACATGATCTAGGTCAGTTGGCGAGTGTTACAAAGCGAGTTAATGAGAACTGGTTCACATAATGGAGAGAGGGGTGTTTGTTTCATCAGATCGTAGCCAAATAGAAATGTGATGGTTTCGTGGCTTAGTATTGAAACTTCAAGTTGTGAAAGTATTGATCAAATTAAGGTTAAGCTGTAAAGGCCATGATCTAGTTAAGAAGTGTGTTGTGTGGTAAAACTGCAAGCATGGAATTGCTACTGAAAATCAGGTTGAAGACTTTACTAATGGTTATCATTTTATTGGTAATGGCGATGTTCACTGTTTCCTGCAAATCCGTTACCGGTGTCCCTTATCAGGATGACCTCAGTGCCTCCCTTGGATGGAAGCGTGCTGCATTCAATCGGATGAAAAACAACCGCAATGAACCCCTGGTGAATCGCGTTCAGCCGATGCCTGCGGATTTATTTAATGCCCTCAAGGGTAGTGATTACGAGATTGGCATTACTTCTTCACGTCGATACACCACGAGAGCTGCAACAGAACAGGAATTGACACTGTTTCAATCTTATCTAGCACTTTTACCCAGCGTTCATCAAAAGGTCATGACGGAAAAATTACTTGCGGTTTATCTGGTAAATGATTTCGCTGGCGCGGGTTATTCCGACTGGGTTATCGATCCTTCTGGAAATATCTTTTACTACCTGATATTAAATACTGCCGTGTTCGAACAGTCGATAGATGAATGGCTTACCTTTAAGGATAGTTCTTTATTTGATGACTCGATGCCCAATTTAGCGCTGAGTGTGTCTACCGGAATTAATTTCAAAGCCCTGTTGTATGCGTTATTGCATGAAGGGGCTCATCTGGTTGATTATGAATTGGGCGTGACCCCTTTTGTTGATGATCTGCATAAAAAGGTGCTGAGTAAAAAGGTAGAGTCTACCTCGTTTACTCGGGGTGTGTGGTCATCTCAGGGGCAGCCAGTAAAGCAGTATGACTTTAAGTTACGTAAAAAAATGAATGTATATGGCATTTACCCCGAGCGTGGAAGCATAGCTGAGTCTGAGGCGGTAACAATGCTTGAGCAATTATCGAAAACCCCGTTCGTTAGTTTCTATGCAGGATCATCATGGAATGAGCATCTTTCGGATGTACTGACATATCATCATATTGAGCAGTTTCTGGGAGGTGAGGTCATGATGGAGCTATCCATTAATGGGGCATTGCTGCATCGATATACCCCGATGCATACCCCTCAAATTGAACCGCTAAAGGAAGCACTCAGAGTATTTTACGAATAGCATTTTTTATCGGTAAGATTAAGAGATTGGAGAGTTAATCAGCCTTAAACACAGTTATATTTCTAAATCACCTCAAGAACAGCTAAGTCGGGCCGAAAACAGTAGGAAGGCTTTTGTTTTTTATAGGCGGGTTTATTAAATTAAGTTAGAATTCTCGGCGATTAATTCCAGCGGAATCATTTAAATTAAGCTAAAACACTAAAATCAGATCAGTAAGTTGATCTCATGCGGTAATTGCGCTTTTAAAGATAAATCATGAGTACTAAAAGAATATCCATAGATAAGTTGATGCTGGGCATGTACGTTGAATTGCCCGGCGGATGGCTGTCGCATGATTTTGTGAAAAGTGAATTCATGATTACCTCTGAAGCTATTCTGGTTCAGCTGCGTAAACAGAAGTTTAAGGATGTGATTGTCCACCTGGACAAGAGCAAGATGATACGTCCTCAACCGGCCAAACCAGTCAAGCCGGTGAAGTCGGAAGTTATTCGGGACAGGCCAGAGCTGGAAGCGCCACCACCCAAAAAAGTATGGGATTCCGAGTATGTAAAAACCGATGATCTGCGCACTTTTCTTGACGACAAGAAACTGGAGTCGGGCAATAAGGCACAGTTAACCTATACCGCTTCGGTCGATATGATGGAGCATTTACTCGAATTTCCTAACGAAGCCAATATCAAGAAAAGTAAGGAAGCAATTTACCAGATTTCGGAGATGGCCCTGAATGAGCCGGATACGGCGAACCACATGCTTCATCTGACGACGCATGATTACCAGACCTATTCGCATTCGGTGAATGTCGGATTTTATGCCATGGTTCTGGCCAAGGAACTGTATAAGAATTCCAACGCTCATGATATGCATGAGCTGGCCGCAGGATTTTTTCTGCACGACATCGGCAAAACCGCGATTGAAGCCGAGGTGCTGAACAAAAAAGGAAAGTTGAAAGATGTCGAATGGCAACATATAAAAACACATCCCTATATGGGGTATAAAATGTTGCTTGATGCGAATGCCTTAAAAGACGAATCTAAGATCATCGTGTTGCAACACCACGAGGCCTATGACGGCACCGGCTATCCCAATCGTCTGAAGGCGCGAGATATACACGAGTATGCGCGTATCTGTGCCATAGCCGACGTATTCGATGCATTGACCACCGACCGCGTGTATAAAAAAGCCATCTCTTCTTTCGACGCCCTAAGGCTGATGAGAAATGAAATGCTACTCAATTTTGATGCTGAAATTTTCAAACGATTCGTACAGTTATTCATTAAGTAATTCGTCTAAACTGTTGGTTTCACCCCATATCAGAAGTTCGTTCGAACGATGCCTTTAAAAACCATCATACAATCTATCCGCCCACCTTTTTTATTACTCACTTTTGTTTGCTGCGGGCTCGCTTTTAGTCTGGCGCTGCAATCAGCGCATGAATTTGAGCATTGGCTAATGTGGCCGGTTTTACTGAGTGCACTGTTTGCCCATATTGCAGTGAATGCGCTGAATGAATATCAGGATTTTGTCAGTGGTCTGGATATGTTGACGGTTAAAACTCCGTTTAGTGGCGGCAGTGGTGCATTGCCGGATAATCCTGATGCAGCACAGTATGTTCTCTTTACGGCACTAACTGCTCTTGTTATCAGTAGTGGGGCAGGATTGTTTTTAATTCTTCAGCAGGGCATGCCTTTGATGCTGCTAGGAGTATTAGGCGTGATCATTGTTCTGGCGTATACGCGCTGGATTAATCGGATGCCCTGGCTCTGCCTGATTGCTCCGGGAATGGGGTTTGGTCTGTTGATGGTGATGGGCAGTTATCTGGCGCTTACCGGGAACATCGATGCGCGAGTGGTGGGGTTGTCACTGGTACCTTTTTTCCTGGTGAATAACCTGCTACTGCTCAATCAATACCCGGATATCGAAGCGGATAAAGCGGTCGGAAGGAATCATTTCCCGATCTATTTTGGCATTGAAACGAGCAATAAAATGTATCTGATCTTTCTGCTCAGTACCTTTGCGGTGATTGCGTACCTTATATTGAATCACTGGCTTTCTCACTTCGCATGGCTGGTGCTGTTGCTCGGACTAATGGGCGTGTATGTCTATATGGGTACGGTTAAGTATGGTGAGAAAATCGGTGAGTATCCGCATATATTAGCGGTCAACGTGTTGATGACCTTACTGATCCCCTCGATACTCGCTGTGGATATTTATTTTTCAATATAAGGGTAAAGCTCTTCCATCGATTTAGATTTTCCATTGCCGGACATCACTCGACAATGAAAGCGTTTTAACTGGCGCGGTTCATTCACCCCGCAGGAGTGAGAGATGACACCCACTTCATGCACCATATGTTCAATGTAGTTTTTAACGCGCACTTCCTTGGCCTTCGGGTCAAGCCCCTTTTGAAGCTTTAGATTATGCGTTGTGATACCGGTGGGACAGGTATTCTTATTGCACTGCAAAGCCTGAATGCAGCCCAGTGCAAACATGAAGCCGCGCGCAGACGTGACAAAATCTGCACCCATGCAAAGCGCCCAGGCTACGGCACCGGGGTTGATCAGTTTTCCCGCACATATAACCTTAACCTGCTCGCGAAGACCATGCTCATCGAGTTTATCGATAACCAGAGGAAGGCTTTCATGTAGCGGCAGGCCCATGTAATCCATCAGGCTCATCGGTGCAGCACCAGTGCCCCCTTCAGCGCCGTCTATGGTGATAAAATCCGGGGCAGATTTGTGACCACGTTTATTGATTTCGGTAAATAAATGGTCCAGCCAGCCATATGCGCCAATGACTGTTTTAATGCCCACGGGTTTGCCGGTTACATCGCGCACGCGCTTGATCATGTCGAGTAACTCCTGAACATTCTTGACCTCAATATGACGGTTTGGACTGATAGAGTCCTTTCCCTCCTCGATACCCCGTATTTGTGCAATTTCAGCAGTCACTTTGCTGCCGGGTAGAATGCCGCCCTTACCCGGTTTAGCCCCCTGACTGAGCTTTATTTCAAACATTTTAACCTGAGGGTGAGCAGCCACTTCTGCAAGCTTTTCATCGCTCAGATTGCCCTCTGCGTCTCGCAGGCCATATTTAGCCGTGCCTATCTGCATCACGATATCGGCGCCACCTTCAAGATGATAAGGAGATAAGCCTCCTTCACCGGTATTGATCCATGCGCCCGCCATGCGAGCACCATTCGATAATGCGAGCACTGCAGGTTTGGAGATAGCACCGTAACTCATGCCAGAAATATTAAACAGAGAGCTCGTTTCGTAAGGGGTTTTGCAGTCCTTACCGATGGTGATTTTTTTTGGTTTGACCGCATCCTTATTTAAGGTGGGAAAGGCGCAATTGACAAACAGAATGTTGCCCGTCGTCCTGAGGCTTCTTGTTGAACCAAACGCTACCGTGTTATCAAGATTTTTAGCCGAGCGATAAACCCATGAGCGCTGTGCACGGTTGAAAGGTAGCTCCTCTCTATCCTGAGCAAAAAAATACTGACGAAAAAATTCACCCATATTTTCAAACAGATAACGGAAGCGACCCACTACGGGGTAATTTCTACGAATGGCGTGCGTTGTTTGTGTGATATCGCGAAAATACATCACGATGACAATGAGTACGCCGATGCCAATCAATAAGACAAACAGAGAAGCGAGTACTTCTAACGTGACGAGAAAAATATTACTGTCTTGAATCATGGTTGCCTCGGAGATGTGTCTGTTACATTATTAAAATAATTGAGCGCGGGTTTAGATTTGTGACTGTGGATAGTCAGGTTGGTTCAGGCGATACCGCGATGACAGCTGTTTCAGGCATGCTTAATAACGATTTTTCAATCGCACATAATGTTCCGCGGAGTAACGCAGGAATTCGAACTCGGCAGGTTTGAGAGGACGAATCTGTTTGATCGGGTTGCCGAGGTAAAGGTACCCACTTTCCAGTACCTTGTTAGGGGGCACCAAAGAACCTGCGCCAATGATTACCTGGTCTTCCACAATGGCTTCATCCATCACGATTGAACCCATACCGATCAGACAATCATTGCCTATGGTGCAGGCATGTAGCAGGACTTTATGTCCTACCGTGACATAATCTCCAATGATCAGTGGAGCCCCTGTGGGGTTATAGTCACCGGCATGGCTGACGTGCAGTACACTGCCATCCTGAATATTACTGCTGTGACCGATGCGGATAAAATTGACGTCTCCGCGTATGGTTGTCAGGGGCCATACCGACGATTGTTCACCGATATCAACATCGCCAATTATCTCGGCGCTATGATCGATATAACAACTTTCAGAAATCTTCGGATGCTTGTCTTCAAAGGGTCGGATCATGGTATAACCTTGTGATAAAATGAAGCGTCAGTTTAGCTAACTTGCTTCGGTCAATCACCTATATCTCTATGAATCTTTCCAACCTGAAATTCAATATACCTAGTTTGAGTCACGCCCAGCTAGAAAAGCTCAAGCTATATGCTCAGCTGGTTCGACTGGATCGGCCGATCGGTATCTATCTTTTACTGTGGCCAACGTTATGGGCGCTGGCGATTGCGGGTGAGGGTGGCCCAGATTTATGGGTACTGTTTGTGTTTGTCTGTGGGGTGGTTTTGATGCGCTCGGCTGGATGCGCGATCAATGATTTTGCAGATCGAGATATCGACCGTCATGTAGCAAGAACAAAGGATCGGCCACTAACCAGTGGAAAGATTACCAGCAAGGAAGCCTTGCTGGTTTTTGCGGCACTGGCCCTGTTAGCTTTTTTGCTGGTGTTAACGCTTAACACCTATACGATTTATCTGTCGATTGGAGGGGTATTGCTGACGGTTAGTTATTCTTTTATGAAGCGTCTTCATTACCTGCCTCAGGTTCATCTCGGGGCCGCATTTGGCTGGGCCGTGCCCATGGCGTATGCCGCGCAAACCGGTTCGGTCAACAAGATTGCATGGCTGCTGTATACCGCTACGATTCTGTGGACAGTGGCTTATGACACCATGTATGGCATGGCTGATCGTGAAGATGATTTGAAGATTGGAGTGAAATCAACCGCGATTTTATTCGGTGAGGCGGATCGACATATTATCGGAGTGTTACAGAGTCTGTTCATTTTAACCTTGTGGTTGATCGGTGCCGAACTGGAGTTTGGTGCGTTTTATTTTCTGTCGCTCATTTTTGCGTTGGTGTTACTCGGCTATCAACAGGTTATGATTTACTATCGGTTTCCTGAATATTGTATCGAGGCTTTTTTGCATAACCACTGGGTCGGAGCAGTGGTCTTCGCGGGCATCATGGGCCATTACTTTACCGCTTAATTCGACTTTTTGACGTATTGGGTCAAAATCACGATCTGCTGTCCATTTACTTTGCCTTCTATGTGGTCGGGGTTATCTGCAACCAGCGAAATACCGCGCACTGCTGTGCCACGTTTTGCGGTAAAGTTGGCCCCTTTGACATTCAGGTCTTTAATCAGGGTGACGGTGTCACCGGCCTGAAGTACATTTCCGTTACTGTCTTTATGCGTTACTTCATTCGTTGAATCACCGCCGGCAGATTTTGCCCAGGCCAGCGTTTCATCGTCCAGATAGAGCATATCCAGCAAGTCCTGAGGCCAGCCTACAGTGCTGAGTTGGCTGAGCATGCGCCAGGCCATAACCTGTACGGCAGGAATCTGGCTCCACATACTGTCATTCAGGCAGCGCCAGTGATGAGGATCAATTGTTTCAGGCTGCTCTATCTGTTGCTTGCAGGTTGAGCACAGCAAAATAGATTGATCCGGGGTGCCATTCGAGACAGGGGGAATTTCATATATCGAAAGAGAATCCGACTGACTACATAATTCACAGCTCGAATTGCTGCGCTCCTGGAGTTGTTTCAGAGTGGGCATAAGCGTTCTACTTGACGGTAAAACCTGATTATAAAGTTAACGCGCCGAGGATTATAATAAATCTGCCTTTTCTATCCCAATTGATGGTTATTGGGGTATATGTTAATTGTTAATCAAATTGCTAATCTGTCGATTTGGGTTAAAATCAAATCCAAATTTATGGGTTCATGCTGAGTGTAAACTGATGTTTTTACGTAGAAAATTACAGTATTTGCTGATCATTGTAGGGCTTTGCAGCTCTGCTTTGGCTATGGCACAAAACTGTGACTCTTCGATCAAGCCATCGACCCCTACAGGAAATTTCAGTATTTTCCCGGATGGAACGGTTACCGATAACACGACCGGTTTAATGTGGCCGCGTTGCGTGCTCGGTCAACGATGGAATGGCACTGGCTGCGATAAATTCAAACAGGTCGCCTCATTCCGGGACTGGGAAAATGCGGTAATCGATTCTAATAGAAGCGATTTTGCGGGTTATGAAGACTGGCGTTTACCGACATTAGAAGAGCTACGTACCCTGGTTGAACATCGTTGCCAAAATCCCAGCATCAATACAACGGTATTTCCTAACGCCAGCCAGATGCTGCACTGGACTCAGGATAGCTTTAAGTCGAGCGCGGTTTATGCCTGGCGTATCAGTTTTGAAGATGGCAGTGAAAACGCAGACCTTAAACAGGTCACTTCTTACGTGGCCAGACCAGTTCGTGGAGAAATGAAACCAAAAAAGGAAAAAGAGCAGTACGTCATTGAGCCTCTGGACAAGAATGATTCAGAATCGCTGCGACTGGAGCGCTCAAAGCTGCTAGAGCTGGGGCAGGATGGCATCCACGACATAGAAAACCCAGATATAGGGTTACTGCAAAAGCCGGCTGAATCTATGGCCAGTTTTTCACGTAATAAATGGGGAAGAGTGGACTGGATAAGAGTACTGCAATCGGGAGATATTAATCCCAAGTCGGGCGTGCATTCTAACGAGCCGATGCTGGAACTGGAGCTGGATATTTTGATGAAAGATACCGGCAGTATGGATTATGTCAAATTTCCGCATAAGCAACATACCCAGTGGCTGGCCTGTAAAAACTGCCATACCAAAATCTTTCCCTACAAAGCGGGGCTGGTAGATATCAAAATGGATCAGGTCCTACGTGGGGAATATTGTGGTTTATGCCATGGCAAGGTGGCTTTCAGCCCGATGCTGTGCGAAAGGTGCCATAGCGTGCCTAAGAAATAAAGATTTTATGGCTTACTAAAGTCAGGAATTTTCAGAAATCCTCTTTAATTAAGATTGAAGCCCTTATAGGCTAAAAGATATTGACCTGTGTGGGCTTTTGCTTAAAAAAACATTGCCAGATAACACTTACATTGTAGAATCTGCAGCTTTTTACAGTTAACGGAGCAGCCTGATGGGCAGAGCGTACCAGAACCGCAAAGATTCCATGGCGAAAACGTCTGACGCCAAAGCCAAGGTGT